>Ga0209925_1000008_pt1 | contig 99336 bp, 99 predicted proteins | sample SalPonR2_A_D1_MG_FD_185702 | JGI IMG/M metagenome (GOLD analysis project Ga0209925, IMG submission 185702) | Salt pond soil microbial communities from South San Francisco under conditions of wetland restoration - Salt Pond MetaG R2_A_D1_MG... ... | reverse complement strand
ATAGTTGATATCCATAACTGTTTCTTATTTTATTTAATCGAAATTCATCAATAAGTTCTTCGGCTTTACTTTTCATTTCTTCTTCACTTAAATCTCTTAACTGTAATATCGATTTAATATTATTATATACTGTCATTTTACGAAAAACAGAAGGTTCCTGGGCAAGATAACCAATTCCCTTTTTAGCTCTTTGATACATTGGTTGATGAGTTAAATCAAACTCATCTAAATGAATTTGACCATGGTCAGGTTTAATTAAACCCACTATCATATAAAAAGTGGTAGTTTTACCTGCTCCATTGGGTCCTAAAAGACCAACAATCTCGCCTTTGTTAACCGTCAGGTCTACTTCATTTACCACCCTTCTGTTATCATATTTTTTTACTAGTTTTTCAGCAATTATTGTCATTAAGTAATTACTCCTCTGAATTAAAGATAAGTTGAGCACTACCTGTCATCTCAATCTTATCACCTTTATTTAAAATTTCAATCTGATCTGCTTTAAATTGATTTCCATTTTGCTGTCCAGATACATCACCTGTTAGGACCGCCTTATTTTCATCTTCTAGGACACGGATTCTATCAGCATTAGCAGAAATCGTATTATAATCAATAAAAGCATCACCAATAAAATTCATAATTTTCGCTTCTCTATCATATGTTAGTTTATTACTTTCAGCTCGAAACTCTTCAGACTCTATAAGTACATCACCATCCATTTCCATATAATCTTCTTCCATTTTAAAAGTGAGTTTATCACCACTTAACTTTCTATTATCCATCGTAATATTTACATTATCTTCAAAATTAATTACCTGTTCGGCCTGTTGAAACTTTGCATAATCACCAGTTATTGTAGTTTCATTATAAATCATCTTTACATTACCAGTCGCTTCAATAATATTTGAACCGGCTTCATTTTTTACAAAGGTTAATTTATCGGCAGTTAAGTTTTGCTGTGCTAAAATATTAAAAGAAAAAGAAAACATAAATATTATAAATAATATAATAGCTGTTTTATAACTAAATTTAATTTTCATTTGAGGAACTTACCTCCATTCAACTTTTGCCTGTGAATTTTCTGTCCCATAAAAAGTCAACTTATTTAAAGAAAGCGGCCCTGAAAACCGTTCAGCCGTTATAATCAAATCAGAAGAAGTTAAGGTAACCCCTTGCTCTCCTCTGATTGTATCATTACTTTGATCCCAAATAATAGTATTGGTTTCTAATAAAAGTTCATCTTTATTAATTTTAATACTACCACTTAAACTAATTACTTCTTGCTTGTTATTATATGCAGCTTTTCTACCTTTGCCGGTATATATTAATTTCTCATCTTCAAAAGCTTTAAAATTAGGTTCAGACATATCATAGATATTGCCATCATCTTCTCTTTTTAGTTTTTCACTATCTAAATTCCATTTTATACTTTTATCTTTGTTAAACAAGACTAAATCGATCTGTTTAAGGTATTCCTCTGCTTGTTCAGTATTATTACCCTCTTGATTTGGTTCTTGACTAACCCGGGTTGTTTCATGGTATATAGAAAAAGTAATACCAATAAAAATAACTATTATTATAATAATTGCAAAAATTATCTTTTTATCTTTGAAGTACATCAATATTTCCTTCCCTTAAAACAAGTTTAGCTGTTTTCTCAATTGCCCCCTTAGGACCAAGCCTTTCAGCAATTGAGACCATTTTAATCTTAATATCCTTCATTAAATATGGTTTTGATAGTATGTAATGGGATTTCTCATATATATTTTCAACGGTTACATCATCCTGAACGATCTCGGGTACGATCTCTTTGCCCGCCAGGATGTTAGGCATACCGAAATATTCTTTTTTATACAATAATTTAGCTATTTTATATGTTAAATCACTGATCTTATATATAATAACCATCGGGGTATTTAATAACATGGCCTCTAAGGTAGCAGTACCAGAAGTCACAATTGCAAAATGAGCTAACTTTAATACTTTATGTATGTGGTTATTAATTATTTTAGCCTGAATAGGGTAATGTATGAGAGTTTCTTCCATAAATTCATTAAATTTTGGATTTGCTGAAGGTATTAAAAAGACATAATTATTATTGTCCTCTTTAAGTTTTTCGGCTGCTTTTACCATTAGTGGAAATAATTTTTCCACCTCTTCTTGCCGGCTGCCCGGCAATAAGGCGATCGGAATTTCATTTTCCTTTATTTCGAAGACTTCTTCTAATTCTTCTTTATCTTTATTTACTTCAACTTCATCCACCAGAGGGTGACCTACAAACTCAGTATGAGCACCATTTTTCCTATAAATATCACGTTCCATAGGAAAATTAGCCGCAATAAGGGCATTATATCTGGACATTATTTTAGCTCGCCATTCCCCCCATAACCAGGCTGAGGGCGGAAAATAATCTACGACTGGAATATCCATTTTAGCTCCTAAACGAGCCATTTTCATATTGAATCCGGAGTAATCTACAAGAAAAAATACATCTGGATCTCTTTTTTCTGCCATATCTTTTAATACTCTATAGTTTTGGTTATGTATTTTATAGTTTTTAATTGCTTCTACAAAGCCAATAGAATTTATATCAGTGGGATCAATAACCACTTCGACTCCCTGTTCTCGTAATTTATCTGAGCCCATACCGAAAAAATTGATATGGGGATTAAAATATTTTATTTGCTCTACTACTTCTGCTGCCCGTTGGTCCCCGGAAATTTCACCGGCTACTACCATTATTTTACCGGTCATGTTAGACCTCCTTAAGAGATAACGCTATTATAGATAAATTTGCTTCATCAGCCATTTTCTTAATCTTTGCACGGTCCAATACTAAAATACTGCTGCTCTCTAAAACTAAACCAGCGGCATTTATGGAAATTAAATTTTCGATTGTATCAAGACCTATAGTTGGTATATCAAACCTAAAATCATGGCCTTTTTTACTAACCTTAGCCATAACTGCACCTTCATTTACTAATTGACCAGTTCTTTTAATAGCTTGATCGGTACCTTCTAATGCCTCAACTGCAACGACAGCCTTATTTTTAGTCAACACGGTCTGACCAATGTCTACATTGGCAACTTCTTTTGCTTTTTTAAAGGCATATTTCATATCCTCTATAAGCATTTTATCAGGTTTTACATTGTTAAATTGACCAGCTTTAATTAATAAATCATCTAAAAAGAGACTTTGCTTGACTACTTCAATTCCTTCTTTTTTAAATTCAGCTACTAACTTCTTTAAAATACTATTGTCTTCTAAGTTAGGGCTAGTTTGAAATATTTTGATAATGCGTTGATCAAAATTATCTTTTTCATAAAAATACTTTTTATTCACTTTCCCTAACATGATTATTTTATCAAGCTCATATTCTTTTAACTTTTCGATTAAAAAACCAAGTTGGGTTAAACTAACATAATCTATTGTATCTGAATAATCTTTTAAATTAATAGTATATTCTTCTGAGACAGGAAATGCATGTACCTTTACATTATTTTTTTTAGCTTGTTTTGCCCAAATTAAAGGTAGTTTACCATATCCGGCGATTAATCCTATCTTATCCATTTTTGTACTCCCTTATCTGCAGATACCGCGTTGAACATTTCTTAAAAAGCGCAAAAAATGTTCGATTTCAGAATCAGCATTTAATTTATTGTCCATTTCGGTAATTGCGTCTTCCATATCTAAATCCGACCTGTATAGTATTTTATATGCTTTTTTAACTTCTTTTCTGACAGCGGGTTTCATTCCATTTCTTCTCAACCCAATTATATTTATCCCTGATACCTGAGCTGGATGGCCATCCACAATGATATATGGAGGAATATCCTTTAAGACATTAGAATGAGCGCCAACCATTGCAACTCTACCAATCCTTACAAATTTTTTTACATTGGTCATGCCTGCTATGACAGCATGGTCCTCTACCATAACCTCTTCTCCTAAAGAAGTAGCATTAGACATGATTATATTACTGGATAAGTTACAGTTAGCAGAAATATGGCAGTAAGCCATAACCATATTATTATTACCTATTTTAGTTTCACCATTACCTCTAGCAGAGCCGCTTTCAATACTAACATACTCACGTATGGTATTATTATCACCAATAAAGAGATAGTCATCATTATTAGATTCTTGCGGGACACTGCCCAGGGAAGCTCCGTGGAATATATGGTTGCCCTCTCCAATATATGTATCTCCTCTTACAATAACATGAGAACCAATTTTTGTATTATCTCCTATTTTAACTTGTGGACCAATGGTTGAAAAGGGTCCTACCTCCACATTTTTACCTAATTCAGCCTGAGGATGGATATATGCTTGTTGATACTTGTCAGCCAAATTTAATACCTTTTTATCTTCATTTCCTATAGTCACAATTACAGGTCTCCTTTCTTAGTTATTTCATTGCAAAAAGTAGCCTTCCTTCAGCTACGAGGTCTTCACCTACATAAGCTTCACCTTTAACTTTTGCTACTCTTCCTTTTAATTTTATAACTTCACATACTAACTTTAACTGATCTCCCGGTTGTACAGGCTTTCTAAATTTAGCTTTATCGATTCCAGCAAAATAAGGGAGAGTTTCCGTATCCTTATTTGAACTGGTTAACATTAAAAAACCACCGGTTTGGGCCAAAGCTTCCACTATTAACACACCCGGCATAATTGGTTTTTCCGGATAATGCCCTTGGAAAAAGTTTTCATTGTATGTTACATTTTTAAGCCCTACTACTTTTTCTCCTTCTTGCAGTTCTAATATTTTATCCACTAAAAGCAATGGATATCTGTGTGGTAAAATGTCTAAGATCTCTTCTATGTTATACATCTTTTACACCCCAAATTTTTATTTTTTCCTTTTTTTAATCATCTGGTTTATCTTATAGTTGTCTGTATGGCCTGTTCTAATAGCAATAATCTCACCAATAAGCGGTCCGTTTAAATATAAGTCACCTACTAAATCAAGAACCTTATGTCTTACAAATTCATCCTTGAACCTAAGCTCATTGACCACACTATTGTCTTTTAATAAAACAGCGTTATCTAAACTTCCTCCTAAAGCAAGTCCTCTTTTTTTAAGGCTTTCCACTTCCTCAGCAAAGCCAAAAGTCCGGGCCGGCATGATCTCTTTGATAAAACTTTCTTTATCAAATACATATTCAAAATATTCGGTACCAATAACAGGATGATTATACTTTAAAAGATAATTTACCTTAAATCTATCAGAAGGGAAAATTCCTAGGTAAGCATCTTTACTTTTATAAAAAAAGCTCCTTTTTATTTTAAATACGTTTCTTTTTTTGTTTTGTTGAACAATCTGAGCTTCTCTAAATAGTTTGCTGTACTGTTTTGCACTACCATCTAAAGCTGGTAGTTCATCACTGTTAATCTCTATTACAATGTTATCAATCCCGAAAGCCCTTAAAGCAGCCATCAGGTGTTCTACAGTCTGAATCTTAAAATTCTTATTACCAATAGTTGTAGACCGCTCTGTTGAGACCACATTTCCTACCGTTGCTTTTATTTGAGGATTTCCCTCTATATCGGTTCTTTTAAATACTATCCCGTTATCTACAGGAGCAGGTAATAAGTTCAACTGAACATCATTACCAGAATGAAGTCCAATACCCGCGATACTTACTTTTTCTTTAATTGTCTGCTGTTGAGTTTTATCTTCAGACAATAGATACATCCTTTCTTACTTATCAGTTTCTTTTAATCTTCTTAAGGCTTTTCTGTATTCAGGTAATTTGTTTCTAAGCGCCCTAGCCTTAAGCTCTTTCATCTTATCTTGAGCAGGATTGCCTAAATAAAATGAATTACTTGGTATATCAGAAGTAACTATACTGGCAGCGCCTACTTTCACATTATCACCGACCTCTATGTGGTCAATAATACCTACCCCACCGGCTAATACTACATTATCACCAAGCACAGAACTACCTGCAATACCGCATTCTGCAACAATAAGACAGTTCTTACCTACCCTTACATTATGGGCTATTTGAACCTGATTGTCAATTTTAGTACCCCGGCCAATAATAGTAGAGGTTTGTGTGCCGCGGTCGATGGTCACATTTGCACCAATTTCAACTTCATCTTCAATTACTACATTACCCAGTTGGGGAATATGGTAATGTTTTTCTTCAGTAGAAATATATCCATACCCTTCTGAACCAATAACCGTTAAAGCCTCTATAGTAACATCCTGTCCGATGATAGAGTCACTTTCAATAACCACATTGGGATGAATAATAGTGTTTTTACCTATTTTTACATTGTCTCCCACCTTAACTCCGGGAGCTAGTACAACATTATCGGCGATTTCGGAATTATTACCTATATATGTATTGGCATTAACTGATACCCCACTACCAATTTTGACATTATCTTTTATGACTGCTGAATCAGATATACCCGGATTATGGTAAGGAATAGGGGCAAAAAGCCCGGCTATCTTAGCATAGGTAAGCCTAACATTATTCACCATTAATTTGTTTTTAATACTGCTTTTTTTATCTGTATCAACAATAACTAATCCTTTTGCTTTTACTTCTGCTTCTTTAATATGGGTTTTATCTTCTGCAAAAGTTACTTTATCTGCTTTATTATTTTCTATGGAAGAAACACCTGTGAAAATATGGGTTTCTGCAAAAAAGCCTTTATAATCCCCGTTCACAAAGTTTAAAATTTCTTTTAAGGTATACTGGTTTTTAGCATCCTTTTTATTCAGATTCATTTTCATCAACCTCAGAGTGTTTTTCATCTAAAAGTTTGATTACTCTATCTGTAATATCCTCTCCACCATAATATACTTTATTTTTATATAGTATTACCTGGTACTCATTATTTTTATTGAGTTCACTGATTACTTTATCAATTTCATTATTTAACTGTTTTTCTATCTCCTGTTTAGCCTGGGCATATTCCATAGATATTTGATCTTTTTTCTCTTCTAAGTTAACATCTTCACCCTCAAGGTTTTCATATTTTTCTTCTAGTTCTTTCCCCTTGTTTTCAAGGTTGCTTTGTAGTTCAGCTGCCCGCTTACTTTCATTGAGCAGTTTTTCCATATCGATTACACCAATCTTTTTTTCAATAGAATAAAAAGCATAATATGCCACTAAAGCAATAATAATTAAGGCCAGAACAATAGCTATATTTTTATACATTTAATTTCTCTCCTCAGTAAGGTCCAAATAAGTTTTATTAAGAGTTTCTAAGTCATTTTGTACTATTTCTTTAATTGCATCTCTTTTTTGCAGTAGTTCTTCACTCTCTTGCTCAAGTTCTACTGCAAATTCATTCATCTGATTTTGTAAGGCTGCATATCGATTTCTTTGAAAAAGTGACAAAACTTTTTCAAGTTCTATTTTCTTTTGGGCAATCTGTCTTTCTGTTTCTTTATTAAACTGTTTTTCTAATTCGGCTTTTTTTCTTTCTTTTTCTTTAGATAACTTTTCAGTCTTAAGCCGAAGCCCATAGTATATTTCATTTAACTTATTATTGATCTTAATACTTTTAGCCGACTCTATATCTTCAATCTTTTCTCTTAGCTTTTGGGCCTCTTGTTCTGATAGATCTAATGTTTCTAACTTTAATCTATAATTTAATAGTTCATTTCTTCTTTCCTGTTGAACTTGTTCTTCATACTCAGCAAACTCTTCATCATATTTTTTGCGTAGTTTTTCTAAAGACTGTTCCATCTCATAATCTATCATAGAAGAATAGTATTCAATTTCTTTATTTGTTATTTTATTAATTTTATCTTTGAAATCAATAAATCCATGCTCAAGTTGTTCTCTTTTATGCTCAATATCATCTTTATATTCTTCTACGAAAAGTAAGTCCTGATTGTTAAGTAATTCATCTAAAATATTTTTATATTCTTGGTCGAATTCCTGATGAGTTTCTAACCAGGCCTGTTGAGCTTTTACAGAAGCACTAAAAGGCTTTATTAACCTCTTTTTAAACTGCTTATCATCTATTTCAGTTTCAATATCATACTGTTTTTTATTTAAAGTTAAGGATGGAGATTTGATCTCTTTGACATCAAAAAGGATAATATAGGCAAAAATTCCTGTTATTATAATCAAAACAATAAGCAGGCCGCTTATTATTTCTCTTAACATAAATCAAACCTCCATTCCTGATTAATTTTTAGAACTTTCAATCCTTTGTAGAACAAGTTGAGTGATATCGAAACCACCTTTTATTACATCCTGTTCTTTTATGACAACCTTCATTTCTTTTTCAGCAGCTACTTTATCTATTTCTTGATTAATGTCTTCTACTATATTATCAATTAACTCATTTTCTTTTTTTGATAATCTCTGCTGATACTCACTTATTAACTGCTGATGTTCTTCTTTTGTGGTATCCTCTAACTTGTTTTCTAACTCTAACTGCATGTCTCGCGCTAAATTATTTAAGGTATTTTCTGCTTCTTTTTTAAGAGGATGCCTGTTAAAAAGAGTCTGGATATTAACATAGCCGATCTTATCCTTATACTTATTTTCCTCTTCCTCAAAGTTAATGTATCTATAGAGGAGTAATAGGCTGCTTGCTATAACAACCATCGCTATTAAAATAATAATTAGTTTGTTATTTATTCTCAATATATATTACTCCTTCCAGCTATTTAAAATGTATTGCCGAGACTAAAGTGGGCAGTTCCTTTTTGCTCATCATTCCAACCATAATCTAATCTAATCTGTCCGATTGGGGTATTTATTCTTACACCTAACCCTTTACCTAGATTTAAATCATCTACTACGATATTTTCACCTTTGTCCCAAGTCTGGCCGGCATCTGCAAAAATAACTCCAGTTAAATTATCCATAAATGGAATCCTATATTCAATCTGGGTAAGTAAAGAATGATCACCTGTAAAGGAATATAGTTCATATCCCCTTAAGGTATCTGAACCACCAAGACTATACTTTTCAGAAAGAGGCAGTTCTCCAGTTGAATATCCACCTCTAAGCCTTAAAGCCCAGGACTGTTCACCCGTAAAACCAGGATAATATCTTCTTAAATCAACATTATACTTGGTAAAATCAGCATCTCCACCGAGAAAGTTACCGGCATGTTCGATGGATAAAGTATCATTACGGCCGGAAGTTGGATTATATGGGTAATTTGTAGTGTCCTTATCAACTGAAAAGGTCACACTTCTTAATTCAGTTTCACTATCTTCATACTCAGAACTTAGGGCATTAATAGTTGTATTTTCCAACCTATATCTTAAAGTCCCGCGCCATCCATATAATAAATCGTGGCCAAGACTTACACTACCACCCACAGATCTTTCTGTATAATTCTCTTTGTCGGTATATCTATCATATACATTTAAACCAAATGAAGTCGGATTACCCATTAAGTATGGTTCTTGGAAATTCAGATTATAATAGTCGTTTTTACCAAACTGATAATCAAAACCAATGGTTTGACCATTACCACCTAGATTGGTTTCTTTTACTCTTACAAAACCAAACCAACCATCTCTTGAACTGTAACCCCCTCCAAAGTTGAAGTTACCCGTCTTTTTCTCAGTTAAATTAAAAATTATGTTCACTTCATTGCCATCTTCACTAATTCTTTTTAATTCGGGATTAATATCGGTAAAGTAGTTTAATTTATAAATATTACGTGAAGCAGTTCTTACATCATTAATATTAAGAACCTGACCTTTTTTAAGACCTATCTCTCTCATGATAACATAATCTTTTGTTTTTAAATTACCTTTTAATTTAATATCATTTATATGTCCTAAATCTAATACGACATTTAAGACACCTTTATCAGATATGTTTACATCTGTAAAGTTAACAATAATATATCCATTATCTTGGTATTTCGTAATTACATTTTTTAAACCTGAATTTAATTTATTTACATTTAATATACTACCTTGACTGACTCCCATCCATTCAACTACTTGGGCTTTATCATAAACCTCTAATCCCTCAATATTGATCTCTTGGATTTTAGGATTTTCAACTACATTAAAGATTACTTTTAATCCACCTTCAAAGTTTTGAAAATTTACTTTTACATCTTGAAAATAACCCAAATCATATATGGACTGCATATCACTTTTAATCTGGTCACTATTAAACTGATCTCCAACCTCAATTTCTACTGCTGATAAGATCTCACTTCTCATTATATTTTCATTACCCTGTATTTCAATTGCTGTTATGGACTGCTCCTGTGACTGGGCAGATATAATCGGTGAAGCTATAACTGTAATTAATAATACAGATAATGCTAATAAGATAAATCTTTTCTTCATTGTTTTCCTCCTCCATTTAAAATTCAATTGTTGTCTCTAGTAAAAATCTATAATCATCTTCTCCATACCAGCCACCTTCTAAATTCAGATACTTATTAATATCATATTCAAAGGTTAGCTCATTATCTCTAATTTCCGGAGAAAAAGTACCTGTGTACTGTAAATATAGTTTTTCTGTTAAATCCTTGCCTAAATAGACCGTAACTTCTTGCTCACCTGCTAAGGAGTAGGTATCTATCTCAAAACGGTCTAATTCAAATATATTGGCTAAACTTCTTTCGACTTTTTGTACAAAGTTAAGTTGGACCTGTTCTCCTACATATCTAAACAGTTCTGATTCAACTAAAGAACCCGGTTCAACTTGACCATTAGAGGTAAAACCTTTTAACCCACCTCTTCTGGTCAGTAAGGCTATGATTTTATCTTGTGGTAGTTCTGGTTGGGAACCAAAGCTGATATTTAAGTTGTCAGCCGGTCCATCTACATAAATAAATATTCTTGTACCACCTGCAACTGTGCTACCTACAAGGTGTATTACTGGAATATTATCACTGTATTTTTCAAAGGTAGCAGTTACATTATCAACAATAAATTTATTGTTATAGTAATCCATTGTACCTTGATTACTTGATAGTCTGCCTAAAAAAGTCAACTCTTCTTCTTGATAATTGAGTTGTAAACTACCTCCTTCCACCTGAATATCAATATTTTCACTTCTAAAGTAAACATTTTTGCCTGGAATCAGATTTAACTTTAACTCCGGTGTAAATAAGGGGCTTTGCGTCTCTGTTTCTGATTCAGACTCAGGCCAATTTAGTTCACTGTCTACTACAAAATCATATAGCCTTAAATCACCAAATATTAAAGGGTTATTGAATTCATTTAAAACTCTAATATCTGGGTTATAGTATCCATTAAAGGAACCTCGCTTAAATCTAAAACTTTCACCTTTTAATCTTACTTCCCAGAAATTTTCCCGGTTCATGTAATTAATATTACCGGTTATATTAAAAGCCCCTTCCCCAAATTTACCTTTAATATCATTTAAAGTAATCTTTCTTTCATCAAAGCTTAAAAGTCCTTTAACACTATTTATATTAGCAATCCCATCAATAGCCAGTCGGCTTAAGTTTAAAGCTACCTCACCATTTAATTGAGGATTTTGCATCTCTCCTCTTAAGATCACTCCACCGTCAATACTACCATTAAGGGTGCCAATATTACCATCTATTTGACCAATCTGATTAAGACTAAAATTATTTATATCAATTTCTATTTCTGGTATAAATCTTTCATTTACTCTTATATCACCTTCAGCTGCAATACTTTGTCCTTGCGCCTGGCTTAAATTCTGCTCAAAGCTTAATCGGCCGGAACTAGTATATTTTAGATTACCATTTATATCATCAAGTTGAATATCTAAGATCTTTAAGGCTGTTAAATTGGTATCCAAATTGACTTCAAACTCTTCACGGCTGCCTGATACTTGCCCATTGAAGTTAAGTTTGCCTTCATAATCAAAGTCAAAGTTTAAAAGATTAGCTGACTTAAAAAGCTCTAACGGAACTTGTTCTCCCTTTATTTGTAGGTCAATCTTATTAGATACTCTACCATTTATTTCAATAATATTTTTAAAGTTATTGATTAACGATAGCTCTAAAATAGCTTGGGGGTCAGATAAATCCCCCTCTATATTGACTGAACCACTAAACGGATAGTTTACACTATAGGGTATATTATATTCCATAATGGACATAAGTTCTCTTACATTACCCCGATCCGTGCTTATCTTAAGATCTAAATTCCTATTATCTCTTAAACCATCTATACTACCTACTAATGAGTAAGTAGAAGACCTTCTGTTCAATTTTATATCTTTAAACTTTATTGTATCATTATTATAGGTGATTTGACCAGTAAATTCTTCAGATAAAAATCTATTGTATCTAAAGTTATTTGAGATAAAATTAAAGGATAAGTTTGGATTATCTATACTACCGGTTAACTTACCTTCAATATCAAATATACCAGAAGTATTCTCAATTAGATTGAGTTCTTCCATTGCAAAGTTATCGGCATTAAAATTTAGGACAATATTTTCATTTTGATAAAAGCCACTTACTACAGTATGAAAGTCATCTTTTCTAATTACTGCATTAACTAATTCTAAACGGTTTTCTTCTAAACTACCTGTTAGAGTAGCTTCAATTTGATCAAATTCAAACTCCTGGCCATCATATCTGACTAGAGTATTTTCTGAAACAAAGTTTCCGGCTGCTTTAATATCAGCAAGTTTACCTGTAATACTAATACTTGGTTTTATATCTCCCTCTATAGGAAGCTCTTGCTCAAAATATCGGGCTAAATCTTTATAATTGATTTTTTCAGCTTCTAAATTAAAAGCAAGTTCGGATTGAGCCAAATTAAAATCTTCATTAATATCAATTTCACCTTGTCCATTAAGGTTGATCTCATTGAATTTAAAGTTCAGATTGTCTATATTTAATTTTCTTTCCGAACAAGAAAAGTCTAAAGCAATATCCTGGACTGTATAATCTTGGTAGGAAACCACTTTACTATTGATTTCCCCTTTAATTAGAGGATCATCAATTTTTCCTTTAATCAAGGTATTAATATTAAACTCTTCATTTTTGGCAAAGTTCATATTAAAATAATTGTTTAATACTGCAAAACCAATATCTTTTCCTCGCAACTTAGCATAAATAGCCTGGTTATTTAGGTTATACTCACCAAATAAGTTTAATTGGTTTTCATTAAAATTAACATTACCTTCTTTTAGAAATAATTTATTATTTTCATAAAGCAGATCACCGCTGATTAATCGGACTCCATTTTCTCTTAAAATACTTTCACGATTAGGAGTATATTTAAAACCTGCCTTTACTACATTATCACTTATAGCTTTACGACCTGTTGTAGAAAGATTAAAGTCAATTTTACCATTTAAATACTTATCTAAATTATATTGGCCTACAAAATCTCTTATATACTGATCATCTAGATAAGTATTAAGTCGAACTTTATCTCCCTTTAGTTTAAGATTATAACTTCCCTTAGCCAAATCATAAATTCCTCTGGCATTTAAAACTGCATTATTTATTGTATCTACACTTAAACTATCCAGGTAAATAGTATTATCTATATAGCGAACTTTTGCTCTAATATCAGAAAACTGTTGCCCCCTGAGGTCTAGATTATTAAGGGTAAGATTAGAGATAAGGTTAAAATTATCTAGATTACCATCGATATTTAAAGAAACCGTCCCGTTTGTAGAAAAGTCAAACGGTAAATTTTCTTGCATAAAGTTGTTAAGATAATCACTATTAACTTGAAAATTTTCGGTCTTTAATTGACCTGAATAATCTTGCTTATTAAGATTATATAGACCTTTAAAATTATAGTTAACTTCATTAAAGGCAAAGTTTAGGTTTTCTAAATACAACTTATTTTCTTTTGAATTTAAATGAAAAGACCCCTCGGAAACTTTTATACTTTCCTGATAGGAGCTGTCTTTTAATTTAAAGTCAAAACCTGAGTTTGTTACTATAAGATTCGTTTGATAACTTTCAATATTTTCCTTTACACCACTTAGATGTAAATCTAACTTAGCAGTGCCAGTTAAGTTTTCAATCTGATAATCAGCAAGTTGTCCAGCAATATTTTCTTTAAATAAAGCATTGAACTCACTTATTTTTAAGTTATCATTTTTTAAATATAAATCCCAGCTTTCGTTATTAAGTTCAGCTGAGATTCTAAAATCTTTAGTAGTATAATTTTGAAGTTGATACTTATTTAAAATCAATCCACTTGTTTTTAAGCCTTTTTTGATATCTACTTTAATATTTTTGAGACCACTATCTATCTTTATTTCTGTACTTAATGAACTCAATTTATAATTACGGTCTGCCTGTTTTATTGCTATATTGCCTTCTTTAATATTAATATATAGCTCATCGGTTTGAGCAAAAATACTATCGGTAAGTTCCGAAAATGAAAACTGATTATTATCTTCGCTCTCAGTACTATTAAAGCTTAAGTTCGGTTGTTCTAATTTTATATATTTAACAATCTCTGGAACAGACTTTTGTTTATTAAAGTAATCAAAGATAGAATAACTCACATTTACTTTTGGTACTTTCAGGCTAAAATTATCACCAACTAAATTAAGGTCCTCAACAGTTAATTCATTAAGAGGCCATAATTTAGCTGATGAATACCTAATTTCATACCCTGTAGACTGTTCTATATAATTAACAATTGTATTTTGAGGGTTTAATTCCACATCTTTATAAAAGAAATATCCCGCAGCTAGTATCAATATTATTAAAGTTACTATTAAAATATTTCTATAATCCATATTTATCCTCCAGCTTTCTTAAAAAATTTAAAGCCGTTATGATGAACTAGTTATTCTTTTTTATCTTCCGGGATATTTTTATCTTCACTTTTCTCTGGAATCTTTTTCACCTCAAAATCAAGGGTTAAATTTCCTTCCAGTACAAAGTCGGTATAGACCTGTTTTTTAATCTCTGGTTTTTCTTTAGGCTTATTAGAACTCGGTGGAGTTTCACTTTCATCAGCTTTTTCATCCGGTTCTTCTTCAGCCTGTTCTTCTTTTTGCTCAATTGCAGGTGGTTCAGTACTGATCTCTCCACGTGAAATCAGGGAAGGATAAACCTGTAATGTTAATTCATTATTCATCGGAGCTTCAAGATAATCTTTAATCATTTCATCAAAACTCTTATATCCTTCTATTACCGTATGGTTTAAATCATTACCATTATCTTCTTGCGGATTTCTTCTGTTCGGAAGGCCGCCGTATCCACCGCTAATGGCAAGTGTTGCCATACCGGTATTAATATCTTCTGGTATTTTAATTGAGAGTTCACGGCTAATTGAATCCGCTCTATAAGGTCTTAAGATCACTTTAACATCTAATTCACTACCCGGGTAAACTTCTTTATTTAGTACTTCTGCTTCCTGAATCAAAGCAATATCATGGTTTTTACTTACTTCTACATTTACTTTCATATCAAATATATTTATCTCTTTAAAAGGATTTCTCGTAATCATATCCATCATTCTAAAGTAATCACTTAAGGTCGAAACTGCGATGTCATTACTACTGTAATACATATTTTCTTTCACAATTTTACCATCCGGTAAGTTAGAACCCATAATAGTTATTTTAACATTAGAAGTTCCGTAACCAATTCTATCTAATGTACTATCAATGGACTGCAGTATTATACTACTGCCCAGTTCATCTAACATCTTTTCATCGTTGATAATCTGGGTTCTTACCTCTTTGGTCTGATTTAAATTCTTGTCTTCTACTGTAACTGTCAAAGGAATAATATTAGGAAATTTATTTAATCTACCGAAAATACCGGCATTTCTATCACTTTCAATTACACCTAATAGTTTATCCAAAGGACTACCAATCTTAAATGGATTTGTCCTACTGGGTATTATGGCATCGATATAAGCTCCGCTCATTAGGTAATTAGTCTTGCCTTTATTCATAAAGGGATGACCAAATGCATAAACTTCCCCATTATCAACTAAGGTAACTGTCCCTATAGAAGCAACACTTACATCTCCTCTTACTAATTGCACAGCTACTGCACTTCCGGCTTTTAATTCAAAATCGGCAGTACCTTGTTTTGTAGTACTGGAATTACTAACAAAACGGCTGTCAGCAATATCTAAACTTGACTTTAATCTATCAAAAGCCCTGCCGCTTAAACCTCCTACCATAATTGGAGTACCTGCCGCCTTGATACTTTCACTGATAGATGCTTTATCTTCTTCTTTTTTGATGTCAAGCATCTCTAAAATAGGTGTAACAAGAGCATATTCATGATCAGCATTTTGCCACTTATAGCTGATAGCGCCTACTAATTTATCATTTATATAGACTGGGCTCCCGCTCATCCCAGAAGCAACCCCGCCTGCTTTTGCTATTTTTTCACCAGAAGCCTTAATCAATATTAAGTCAGTATCAATACTTTGACCTTCTATAATATTGATAACTTCAATGGGAAACTCTTCTATTTTGGTACCTTCAAATACAGTCTTTGCATAACCGGTCTGACCTGATTTAACTTCATCTACCATCATAACCGGAGGTTTTTCTGCCGAAATAGGGACACTAAATACTACTAAGAAAATTAATGAAACAACTAAGGTTTTAATATGTCTATTCAAATTATCAAATCCCTTCCACTTTCTTTACTACTTCAGCATCTCGCTTGAGGTCAATACTTCTTTAAGCCTATCAATTTCTTCTAAAGCTATTCCGGTACCTTCTGCTACACAGGAAAGTGGTGAAGCAGCTGAGGAAACCGGTATTTTAGTTTCTTTGGAAAGAAGTGTATCCATACCATGTAACAATGAACCTCCACCAGTAAGAATAATACCTTTATCCATAATATCTGAGGATAATTCCGGTGGGGTTTGTTCTAATACATGTCTGACACTTTCTACAATAGAAGTAATATTTTCTTTAAATGCTTCTACTGTTTCCGGTGAAGAAACAGTGAGATTTTTAGGCATACCAGACATTAAATCTCGACCACGCACTTCATAATCTTTGCTTTCACCATCTATCCAGGCAGAACCAATTTCCATCTTTATCTCCTCGGCTGTCTTTTCTCCAATCACCATATTATACTTATCTCTTATATATCTTACTAATGCTTCGTCAAACTTGTCTCCCCCAATTCTAAGGGATTCACTAACAACAATACCACCCATGGAAATTACAGCAATCTCAGTGGTACCGCCCCCAATATCTATAACCATACTACCACTAGGATCTTCTACCGGTAGACCGGCTCCAATCGCAGCAGCTAAAGGTTCTTCTATTAGATAGGTGTCACGGGAACCAACCTGAGAAGCAGCTTCCATGACAGCTCTTTTTTCTACTCCTGTAATACCTTCTGGTATACAGATCATAATTGTCGGTTTAAACAGAAATCTTCTTTTTACCACTTTTGAAATAAAGTGTTTTAACATAAGTTCTGTAACTTCAAAATCTGCAATAACGCCATCTTTTAAAGGCCTAATTGCTACAATATTACCGGGAGTACGTCCTAACATACGCCTGGCTTCTTTACCTACCGCTAATACTTTATCATTATTTTTATCTATTGCAACTACAGAAGGCTCCTGTACAACTACTCCTTTACCTTTTTCATATATTAAAACATTGGCAGTTCCTAGATCAATACCTATTTTTTTTGATAAACCCATTTATTAATTTACCTCCTTGATAAACCTGTAAACATTTATTTTAATAATATTCATTTTTTTATATATGATTTTTAACTTGCTTTTGCTTCACCCGCTTTAAATACAGCATACTTAGTAGCAAATGGTCCAATAACTTCAGTTAAGGCTGCTGTAAATAAGAGAGTATTAAAGATTAAAGTTCCAACATGGGGGTCTGAGGCAAAATCTTGCTGTACCATATAGGCTAAAGCAATGGCAACCCCACTTTGTGGAAACAAACCTAATCCAACATACTTCTTGATTTTTTCAGGTGCATTACCAATAATTGCACCCAGTGATGCTCCTCCAACTTTACCCGCCATACGGGCTAATAAATATGTAAATGCTAATGCTAAGAAGCTTACAGAAACTACATTACTTAATTGGATCTCAGCTCCGGCTAGGATAAAAAATATTGCATAGACGGGTGTTGTCATTGTTTCTAAATAATCAGCAATACCCAAATTTTTGCGTGCAAAATTACGGTAAGTAAAACCAACCACCATATTGGTAATTAAAGGTGAAAGATCAAAGTATATTGCTAATGCGGAAGCTACTATTACATTTGTTACTAAAGTCATAATCTTTTTTGTTTTGTCTTCTGTCTGGGTAATTACTTTTTGGCCAATATAACCCAAAGCCAAACCTAATAATACAGAAAATGTTATCTCCATCAATGGTTGAGAAACACTGGTCAAAAATGATAGGCTCTCTGAACCATAATGCCTAGCATATGCAATTGGTTCGACAATACTAAATAAGATTAAAGCAATAGCATCATCAATACCTACAATAGCCATAATCATGGAAGTTAATGGCCCTTCTGCTTTATATTCCTTTAACACCATAACGGTTGCTGCGGGTGCAGTAGCAGAAGCTATACCTCCGAGTAATAAACCTATATATATAGGTTTACCTAAAGCTGTTACAGCTAAAAATACAAGTGTAAAAGCAGCTGTAGCTTCAAGTAAAACTATATATACAATACTTTTCCCCATCTTTTTTAAAAGTTTAACCGACAATTCACTACCAATTGTAAAAGCTATAAAGGCCAGTGCTATATTTGTAATATAGCTTATACTTTCCAGAGAATAATTGTACCATTCTTTCTGAGCCTCAGTTAAAAAAGGCATCCAATGAATTACATCTGTACTAAGTAAAATACCTAAAAATACATAACCTACTACAATGGGAATTTGATACTTCTTTGCCATAAATATAACCAAAAGTGATAGGAAAATTAGAATACCTAGAACAAAAATTTCTTTATCTGCAACATTGTTTTGAACCATCCAACTTTCAATTTGGGCTAGTTCAGAAACGTTTTCTGTTCCCATAATACTTACACCTCTATTTAATTTTTAAATTTAATAAAAAATATTAAAACCCTGGAATGAGGTTCCAGGATTTCAAAAGATTAAATCACTATTTCACTCTCTTAATATCCGCACCCAAACTGGATAATTTTTGATCAATACCCTCATATCCTCTTTCTACATGATGAATTTTTCTAACCTCAGAATGGCCATCACCAATCAAACCGGCCAAAATTAGGGCAGCACCTGCCCTTAGGTCAGTGACAGTTACTTCTGCACCTGATAAACTGCTCGGCCTGATGAGTGCGCTATGGCCGTCTATCGTTATATCAGCGCCCATTCTCTTTAATTCATCTACATGCATAAATCTATTTTCCCAGACCGTTTCTTTTATTATACTTGTGCCATCAGTCTGAGTTAAAAGTACCATCATCTGGGATTGTAGATCGGTTGGAAAACCAGGATAAGGTAAGGTTTTAACATCGACAGAGTCTAATCTGCCATTACCTTTAACTCTTACACCGGAAATATCTTCTACCATCTCCAGTCCCATCTCATGTAATTTGGCTATCAAAGATTTTATATGTTCAGTTAAAACATTTTTAACAAAGACATCCCCTTTTGTTAAAGCAGCCGCAATCATATATGTGCCCGCTTCAATCCGATCAGGAATAATCCTGTGTTCTTTACCTTCTAAGCTGTCAACACCTTCAATTTTAATTATATCAGTACCTACACCTTTGATTTTTGCGCCCATAACAGTTAAAAAGTTAGCTAAATCCACAAGTTCAGGCTCTCGAGCTGCATTTTCAATAACAGTTTTGCCTTCTGCTAAACTCGCTGCTAACATTATATTAATAGTAGCACCTACACTGGGATAGTCTAGATATATCTTATCCCCTACTAATTTATCTGCTTTTACCTCAACAATTCCATGATTTAATGAGACATCTGCTCCCATGGCTTTAAAGCCTTTCAAATGCAAATCAATAGGCCTATTACCAATATTACAGCCCCCTGGCAGGGAAGTCCTAGCTTCACCATGTTTGGCCAGCATGACACCTAAGATATAGTAAGAAGCCCTTAATTTTTTTGCCAACTCCTTATCTGTCTCATAACTGACTAAACCTTTAGGATCTATTTCAACAGTATGACCGCTTCTTTTTACACGTGCACCCATACCTTTGATAATCTCACATAAATTTGAAACATCTCTCAAATCTGGAATGTCTTTCAAAATACTGGGAGAATCTGCTAATAAAGCAGCTGCCAGTATTGGTAAAGCAGCATTTTTGGCACCATTAATCTTTACTTCACCTTCTAAGGTATTACCCCCATTAATAACAAATTTGGCCAATTTATATGCTCCTTTCATTACCAAAAAAATCTCTATATAATTAATTCTGTATTCGTATCAAAAGACCTTCATTTAGAGTCTTTACATTCTTAGTAAGAATATCATATTTTTTGTACTTTTTCAACAAAACCTAGTGCATATTTAAACCAATTTGCTATTAAAAATTCCAAATTATCCCCCTTTTATAATTATTTATAAAAAATCCCGATTTCTCGGGGGAAAGTATCAGTTTTATCTCAATTTCTTTTTCAAATATCAAAGCAAAATTAATCATAAATATAGCCTAATCATTATTTTGATTTTTTTCTTAATTCTACTTATACATCTATTTTAAAAACAAAATGTCAAAGAAATATGTTATTTTAATTAAACTGTATTAAATAACTGAATATAATAATAATTAGGAGATAAAATATAAAAAAAGAAAAAGCCCCATCTAATATGGGACTTGGATTTCAAATATTAATAATATTCGCTGTGATGTTTTTCAGCTGCTTTAATTCTGGCAATAGCTCTTTCTAAAGCACCTTCGGCCCGATAATGATCAATTTTTGAGCTTTCTTCTTCCAGTCTTTCTTGGGCTCTTTCTTTTGCTTTTTTAGCTCTTTCAAGATCAATCTCTTCGGGCAGTTCAGCAGTTCTTGCCACTATGTTAACTTGATCGGGTTTAACATCCATAATTCCTTCACTCACTGAAATAAAGCGTTCCTTATTATCAATTTTAGCCCTTATTACCCCTGTTTTTAAAGCAGTAATTAACGGAGCATGTCTGGGCAAAATGCCAATCAAACCATCCACAGCCGGAGCCTCTACACCATCAACTTCTTCTTTATATACAGTTTCTTTAGGTGTTATGATTTCCAACAAGATCTTTTTTTCCGGTGCCATGATTATTCACCTTGTTTCTTTTCAGACTTTTCTTTTCTAGCCTTACCTTCAGCTCTTAATTTTTCAGCTTTATCAATGGCTTCATCAATAGTACCTACCATATAGAAAGCTTCTTCTGGTAGATCATCATGTTTACCATTTACTATTTCTTTAAAGCCTCTAATTGTATCATCTAACTCTACATAAGTACCGGGTTGGCCGGTAAACTGTTCAGCAACAAAGAAAGGCTGAGATAAGAATCTTTCTAATCTTCTTGCTCTATTTACAACGATCTTATCTTCTTCAGATAACTCGTCCATACCTAGAATTGCTATAATATCCTGTAAGTCTTGATACTCCTGTAAGATCTCCTGAACATCACGGGCAACCTTATAATGTTCTTCCCCAATAATACGGGGATCCATAATATTGGATGTAGAATCCAGGGGATCTACCGCAGGATAAATACCCTTCTCAACAATCTGTCTGGATAAAACAGTTGTAGCATCCAGGTGAGCAAAAGTTGTAGCTGGTGCAGGGTCAGTCAAGTCATCAGCAGGTACATAAATAGCCTGTACAGATGTGATTGAACCTTTTTTAGTGGAAGTAATTCTTTCCTGTAAAGCACCAACATCATATGCTAAAGTTGGTTGATAACCAACCGCAGAAGGCATTCTACCTAATAAAGCAGAAACCTCTGAACCGGCCTGGATAAAACGGAAGATATTATCAATAAATAATAATACATCCTGACCCATTTCATCACGGAAGTATTCAGCTAAAGTAAGTCCGGTAAGTCCAACTCTCATTCTGGCTCCCGGGGGCTCATTCATCTGGCCGAATACTAAAGCAACTTTATCCAATATATCTGCTTCTTTAAACTCTAACCACTGGTCATTACCTTCTCTGGTTCTTTCTCCTACACCAGAGAATACTGAATAACCACCATGCTCTAAAGCAATATTATTAATTAACTCCTGGATTAAAACGGTTTTACCAACACCGGCACCACCGAATAGTCCTACCTTACCTCCCCGGGTATAGGGAGCTAATAGGTCAATAACTTTAATACCGGTTTCAAATAATTCAGTAGAAGTCTGCTGTTCTTCAAATCCAGGGGCCTCTCTATGTATAGGCCATCTTTCATCTGTACCAACTTCACCTTCATTGTCAATAGTATCACCGACAACATTAAACATACGACCTAATACTTCTTCACCAACCGGAACACTAATTGCTTCCTCGGTATCAACAGCTTTCATTCCTCGTACCAAGCCATCAGTTGAATCCATCGCAACACAGCGCACTCTATTGTCGCCGAGCTGCTGCATGACCTCTATTACGAGATTATTATCTTCATCTTCGTCTCTAATAACTTCAACAGCATTATATATTTCAGGTAGGTTACCACTTGGAAATTCAACATCGACTACCGGTCCGATAACCTGAACTACTTTACCTAAATTTTGGTCGTCACTCACGAAAACTCCTCCTTTATTTCAATGCTTCAGCCCCGCCCACAATTTCTGTAATTTCTGTTGTGATAGAAGCTTGACGGGCTCTGTTATATTTTAAGGTTAAATCATCAATCATTTCATTCGCATTTTGAGTAGCATTGTCCATTGCAGTCATTCTAGAACCAAACTCACTTGCTTTAGATTCTAATAATATTGAATACATCGTATTATTAATATATTTAGGCAATAGTAAATCTAATATTTCTTTTGCAGATGGTTCATAGATATAATCTACATGTTCTTCACTAGCCTCTTCACCTTTATCAGTTAATTCCTTATCAATTTCATCTGAATCAATAGGTAATAAAGTAATATTTTTAACATTTTGGCTTAAGGCAGAATTGAAATGAGTATATACTACATTTATTTGGTTAAACTTTTTACCTTTAAAGATCTCTATAATTTCATCTGTTAATTGACGTGCAAAATAGAAACTAGGATAATCATCAATTTGATCATATTCTTTAATAAAATCATAGTTTCTTCTTTTTAAGTAGTCTCTTGCTTTACTTCCTAATGAATAAATTTCTGTATCAGGATTTTCTTTTAAAAAGTTTTCTGCTTCTTCAATAACATTTGCATTATAAGCACCACATAGTCCACGGTCTCCACTAATTAAAATCAGAAGTTTCTTATTCCCCTCTGATTTTTTTAAAAGAGGATGCTCATCCTTAATCCCAGAGTATTTATATACATCAGAAAGTATTTTTCTGGTTTTATTAAAGAAAGGTTTAGCATTTCGAGCATATTTCTGAGAGTTCTGCAATTTAGCAGCAGACACCATCTTCATAGCTCTCGTAATTTTTTTAGTATTTTTAACACTACTTATACGACGCTTAATATCTCGCATCGTTTCCATAAACATTCACCTCAATCTTTAAAAGGTCCTCTTTCTTATTCTTATTCTTCTTCCTCTTCAGTTTCTGTTTCCTCTGATTCTTCTTGCATAAGTTCATCTTCAGTTTTAACAATACTTTCCTCTTTAACTTCAAAGATTTCTTCGAATTCTTCAATTACAGATACAAGTTTATTTTCAATTTCATCAGTTAACTCTTCTTCTTTTTTGATCTTTTGTTTTAGATATTCATGGTTATTATCTACATAAGTAAGAAATTCCTCTTCAAATCTCTCTACATTGCTTACCGGAATATCATCAAGATATCCATTAATCACTGTATAAATGATAATGATCTGTTTTTCAATATCCATGGGTGTATACTGCGGCTGTTTTAAGGCTTCAACTATTCTTTCACCTCTTGCAAGTTTCTGTTGAGTTGCCTCATCAAGATCTGAACCAAACTGTGCAAAAGCCTCTAACTCTCTGAACTGTGATAAGTCAAGCCTTAAAGTACCAGCAATATCTTTCATCGCCTTAATCTGTGCATTACCACCAACTCTTGAAACTGAGGTACCAACATTAATTGCAGGCCTTACACCTGAGAAAAATAACTCACTTTCTAGATAAATCTGGCCATCAGTGATAGAAATTACATTGGTGGGAATATAGGCAGATATATCTCCGGCCTGAGTTTCAATTATAGGTAAAGCTGTGAGTGAACCAGCTCCCCTTTCATCACTTAATTTAGCCGCTCTCTCAAGTAAACGGGAGTGTAAGTAAAAAACATCACCAGGATAAGCTTCACGTCCAGGTGGCCTTCTTAAAAGTAGTGACATGGCACGATAAGCAACAGCATGTTTGGATAAATCATCATAAACTACTAAAACATCTTTATCTTGTTCATACATAAAGTGTTCTCCCATTGCACAACCTGCATAGGGAGCTAGGTATCTAATAGGAGCAGGTTTGGAAGCAGAAGCACTAACAACTATAGTATAGTCCATAGCGCCACGTTCCTGTAATTCTTCAGTCAACCTTGCTATAGATGATTCTTTTTGTCCAATTGCAACATAAATACAGATCACATCTTGATCTTTCTGATTGATAATTGTATCGATAGCAATCGCAGTCTTACCGGTCTGACGGTCACCAACAATTAATTCACGCTGACCTCTTCCGATTGGTACCATAGAGTCAATCGCTTTTAAACCAGTTTGAAGTGGTTCTTCTACCGGCTGTCTTTCAATTACACCCGGTGCTTTTTTCTCTACCGGTCTAGTTTTATTAGTATTAATCTCACCTTTACCATCAAGTGGCTGACCAAGGGGATTAACAACACGACCTAATAATTCTTCTCCTACCGGTACTTCTACAACATTACCGGTCCTTTTTACTGTATCGCCTTCACTAATCTTTGTTTCATTACCTAATAAAACAACACCTATGTTATCTTCCTCTAAGTTTAATGCCATACCATATACGCCGTTTGGAAACTCTAATAATTCATTGGACTTGGCATCCTCTAGTCCATATACGTGGGCAATACCATCTCCAACATCTAATACAGTTCCCACGCCGACGGATTCGATTTTCTTATCATAATTTTCAATTTCTTCTTTTATAATAGAACTAATTTCTTCTGGTCTGAGTTCCATATCATATTACACCCCAATCTCCTGTAATGGAATTTTCTTTATTTGTTCTTCAAGGGATTCTAACTTACTTTTGACACTACCATCAATTAGGTAGTCTCCTATTTTAATGATCATACCTCCGATTATATCGGGATCACAATATTCTTCCATTTCAATCTTTTTATCTACATGTTCATTTAATTTTTCTTTTAATCTGTTTTTCATTTCAGAGCTCATTTCAACTGCAGTTGTTACTTCCACAGTGATAATATTCTCATGCTTATATACCTGTCTGCGAAACTCTTCAACAATATTTTCAAGAAAATATATTCTGCGTTTTTCTATTAAAAGCATCATAAACTTATACATATCATCTGATAGTTTATCTTCAAACACTCTTTTAAATACTCTTTGTTTTTCCTCTACTAATACTCTTTGGTGAAAAAGGGCTTCACTTAAATGTTCATTTTCTTTTATTTTTTTATGAAGGTCTTTCAGTTCATCATAAAGATCAAAAAGATTATTGTTTTCTTCACCTATTTCATAGAGGGCTTTACTGTATTGTCGGGCAATTTCATTTTTCTTCACTGAACATCACCCAATTTCTCCTGATCAAGTGTTTCAATGTATTGAGTCATAAGTTCCTCATGTTTTTCGCGGTCTAACTCTCTGCCAATCATTTGAGCAGCAGCCTTTAAGGTCACATCAGCAAACTCATCTCTGATCTCTTTTCTGGCTTCTACTTTGGCCTGTTGGATTTCTTTCATTTTATCCTCTTCAATTTTTTCAGCCTGCTCTTTGGCATTGTTTATAATTTCTTTGGCACGTTCCCGGGCTCTTTTTTCCGCTTTATCAATTATATCTGAAGATTTTTCTCTGGCCCTTTTAAGTTCAGATCTATATTCTTCTTTTAGTTCCATCGCATCTGCATGCTTTTCTTCTGCTTCTTCTATTTCATTTTTAATAGTCTGTTCTCTTTTATCTAAAATTTCTTTGACAGGACCATAAAGGTATCTTTTTAGTAACCACATAAGTACAAAAAAGTTAAATACCTGCCATAATAAGGTTGTGTTTATTTCAACCAAAGTCCTTCACCTCCCGTGAAATGAAAAATGTCAAAATGGGAAAATAATAATTATAATAAAAATGAATGCTAAAAAGAGAGGGAAAAATTCCCTCTCATATGTTCCGTTATATTGTAAAAATTAAAACAATCGCAATAACCAGGGAATATATACCAGTTGACTCTGCTACAGCCTGACCTAAAAGCATTGTTGTAATAATATTACCTCTTGCTTCCGGATCGCGTGCTACAGATTCTACTGCTTTACCGGCCGCATAACCCTGACCAATACCAGGACCAATACCGGCAATCATGGCAAATCCAGCTCCTAGTAGGGCAGCAGCTCTAATAATAGTGTCAATAACTTGTGGTGAAAATTCTACCATTTTATTTTCCCCCTTTCTCAATTTTGTCGTCTTTTAAATCTTTATATTCTTCTAATTTTTTATTCAATCCTCCTCTGGCCATATCGAGGATTGCCCACATGATTACAGTAAATTTCATCATGAACAGCCCTACAGCTGTAGCCAAAAAGTTTAAAGAAGGATTTTTCCTTGCTACTACTAACACAACAAAGTAGATTCCGTACTCAATAAAGTACCTATTTCTAATAAAAGTTTCTGCTTTCCCTTCTGACATATCAAGTGCTTTTTGTATGTTTATAACTCTTAATCTCAAAATTAATGTGCTTATTACCAAGCCGAAAATAAAGCCTAATAAGCTTTCAAAATTGCCTGAAATTAATGAATAGAGTATAGGAATACTCGCTATTAAATATGTTTTTTTTATTATTTCGATCTGCATTCGACCCGGATCATTAATATACTTCATAACTTAAACCTCAAAACTATTTTTAAGTGAAAACCAAATAAATAGCAATAACTAAAGAGTAAATACCTGTTGAACCAGAAATTATCTGTCCTAAGAGCATAGTAGTTACAATAGCTCCCCTTGCTTCCGGCTGCCTTCTTACTGCAGAAGTAGCTTTTCCAGCAGCAAAACCCATACCAACACCGGGTCCTACCCCTGCTATTAGAGCTAGGCCAGCAGCAATTACGGAAACACTTCTTATTATCATTTCAATAGTCTCTGGTGAAAATTCTATCATAAAGTGTCCTCCCTTCTGCCAAAAAGAAATTACTAAGTTAAGATTTTGCTACAGAGATATAAGCAATAGCAACCATACCAAATATGAGCGCCTGAATTAAACCAATAAAGAAGTCAAACCAGGCATGAATTGGTACTGGGATTAAACCTGGAGCTGCCTGATAAATTAAAGTTATGATAATTCCACCACCAACTATATTCCCGAAAAGACGGAAGGAGTGTGAAATCGGTTTAGCCAGTTCACCTACAACATTTAAGGGTAGTAAAAAGATAACTGGTTGTCCAAAACTTTTAATATATCCCCAGACTCCTTTTTCTCTCATACCTTCAATATGACTTGTCAAGAACACAACAAGTGCGAGACCTAATGTAGTATTTAGATCTCCAGTAGGACTTGGCACTCCCGGTAATAAACCCATTAGATTGCCTACACCTACATAAATAAATATAGTAGCAATAAAAGGTAAAAACCTCCAGCCTTCTCCCGGAAGCATCGGTTCAATCTGACCTTGAATTGCTGTTATTAAAAACTCAGCAATATTTTGTTTTTTACCAGGTCTAATTTTCAAATTACTGGTTAAATATTTGGATAATATAAGGATTAAAACAACAGATACCCAGCCAACAATCAGGGTATCAGTAATGGGTAAATATGATTTCCCAAATAGATGAGTTACGACTTTTGGACCGGGATTCATAGAGAAATCTCCTTTCTTAAAAAAAATTAATCTTGCTTATCATCATCTTCTTCCATTGATCCCTTTATCAGTTGATAATCTGAATAAAAACCGGACCCAATTCCGATGACGATACCTAAAATTTTAAATAAATATGTATATCCTAACCATTGGTCTAACTTTAGACCAAGGTAAAAACCAACTCCAATATTTACAATAATAACAATACCGAGCTGGGTTAAAAGCCCCATTGTTCTCATAATTTTACGCCAGTCTTGTGGTTTCATTTTTATTACCTCGGGCTGTACGTATTTTTTGAACTCTACAGTCAGTTATTATATCATAGTTAATTTTTAATTTCCAATTAAAAAAATATAATATATTTACTTTTTGCGATTTAATGAGTATTTATTTTTATTTACAAAAATATATTGAAAAAATATTCTTACTATTATTGGAATTACAGTAATAATCATGATTATATTTTCCGCCTGATTATTGTTAAACATATCACAATTAAAGTTATTTGTAAAGTATTTAGTTGCTTTCTTCTACTGGTTGACTATCATGTGAAAGTTCTCTGGAGAAGATGCCGAGCTTCCAGGCCCCATAGATAACTCCTGCTACAGCCAGACCAAATAGGATCATACCGTTTTTGATATTAAGACCATTAATGATTAATGCTGTTGCTCCTAACATCAAACTACTACCATATACAATTATAACTGCCTGTCTATGGCTCCAACCTAAGGCCATTAATCTATGGTGGATATGGCCTTGGTCTGCTTCACCGATCGGTTTATTATGGTATACCCTTCTTATAATCGCAAAAATCGTATCAAAAATAGGGACACCTAAAGCTAAGATCGGAACAACTATTGTTACAGCGGCTGCACTTTTAAGGGCACCAGTTGCAGAAATAGCTGCTAAAATAAAACCGATAAACATTGAGCCTGAATCACCCATAAAGATTTCAGCGGGATGGAAGTTATACTTTAAAAAGCCACTTAAACTACCGGCTAAAGCGATAGCCAAAACGGCGGGAATTAAACGGTACTCCTGCATTGCTACTGCAAAAAGAGTCATCGTAGCAATTATAGAAATACCAGCAGCTAAACCATCAAGACCATCTATTAAATTTACGGTGTTAATAATACCTACCACCCAAAGAATGGTAACTGGAAAACTAAAATATCCTAAATAAATCATACCACCTAAAGGATTAGTAATAAAATTAATCTGCACTCCATAATAGATCAATATAGAGGCCGCTCCAATCTGTCCCATGAGCTTAACCAGGGGGGAAATTTCAAAAATATCATCTATAAGTCCTAATATAAAAATAAAGGTAGCCCCAAACATAATCCCATAGGTAGACAGAGAATGATCATTAAAAAGGAAATAACTGATCATAAAGGCGGAAAAAATAGCTATCCCCCCGGTATTAGCAATAGGTCTAGTGTTAATGCGTCTTTTTGACGGATGGTCAAATCCATTAATAAAGTTAGCCGCATTCTTTACCAGGGGTGTTAAAAGATAGCTTATTATTAAACTGGATACAAAAATCAATATAAATTTCGATATCACTTTTGTTCCCTTCTTTACTTACATTTATTTTGTACCGTATAACCTATCACCGGCATCACCAAGTCCGGGTACTATGTAAGCATGATCGTTTAACTTTTCATCTATAGCAGCAGTATAAATATCTACATCTGGATGTTCTTTTTGTACTCTTTCAATTCCTTCGGGAGCAGCAATTAAAACTACTAATTTTATATTCCTGGGATTTCTATCTTTCACAAAATCAATTGCTGCAGAAGCAGATCCACCGGTCGCTAACATGGGATCTACAACTAATAAATCTCTTTCCGTTACATCTGTAGGTAATTTACAGTAATATTCAACCGGTTCTAAAGTATCAGGATCTCTATAAAGTCCTACATGTCCTACTTTTGCAGTTGGGATTAACTGAAGTACTCCATCTAACATGCCTAAGCCCGCTCTTAAAATTGGTACAATACCTAATTTTTTACCTGCTATCCTTTTAAAAGTACCTTTACAAATTGGGGTCTCAACTTCAACATCTTCTAAAGGTAGGTCTCTAGTCACTTCATACACCATCAATGTAGAAACTTCATCGACTAATTCTCTAAACTCTTTCGGCCCTGTGCTTTTATCCCTAATCAAGGTCAATTTGTGTTGAATTAAAGGATGTTCTATAAGTATAGTCTCGCTCATTTTGGTTAATATTCGCCCCTTTCGCGTTCTTAAAATTTAGTCTTAAGTCCTACCAACAATTCAAAGGCTAATAAACAAAATAGATTGATGATAATTAAAAGCATTAAGAATAAGTTAATTAATAATTAATACATATTACCTTTTAATGTAGTATAAATTATACCTGACATTCTAAGTTTTAATATTCTAGATAAAGTTATTTTTTCCTGCCTTTTTACTACTTACTCAACTTATTTAGAAGTTTTTTTACAGCCTGTTCAATTTCGTCTCTGGTCTCACGGTATATGTCAACATCATAACCATAGGGGTCAAGAATATCACAGTCTTCACAACTTTTTACAAAATGTTTTAAAGTATACACCTCATCATAATCATACATATCTTCAATAACTTCTTTGTGACTATTGGTCATTGTAAATACTTTATCATTTTCTTTTAAATCTTCTTCCATCAACATTTTGCTTTTGTGTTTCATAATATCAATACCTTTTTCTTGCATGACTTCGATTGCCTCTTGAGTTGCTTTTTCTCCTATCGCAGCATTGATACCAGCTGAACTAACTTCAATATCTTCAATATTATTTTCTTTGATATATTCTTTAGCAAAATATTCAGCCATCGGACTACGACAGGTATTTCCTGTACAGACAAATAATAATTTCATTAATTATTCTCCTTTACTTAAATTATTTTGACAGCTGCTTTTTTTAATCTATTCATGACAGCCTCACCAATCTCTTTATTGGGTACCTCTTCGATCAAAATTAATTCAAAATCATTTTGGTCAGCTTCTCTAAGTAAGTTAAATAATTGCTTTGCTATATATCCCAAATCCTTAATTGAACCTATATCTTTCACACTAGCATTAACCGTATCTAAATCTAGGCTATTTAAGGTCTCATGAGAAAGTAAGAGTAATGTCTTTTTATTATTGGTTTCTTTTTGTTTTAAAACCCTGTTGATATTATCTTTTTTAACAATCCAAAGTGGTGTATTAGGTGCATAATGTTTGTATTTCATACCCGGTGATTTTGGTGTTTTAACTTCCACCTGGTTCACAGTTTCCACCTGATAATTAACACCCAAAACTGCTTTTATCATTTCCTTAGTAATTCCACCCGGCCTCAAAATATTTACAGCCTTATCTTTTATTTCCACAACTGTTGATTCTACCCCTATATTACAAATTCCCCCATCAACTATAAGGGGGATTTTTCCATTTAGATCATTATATACATGTTCAGCTTTTGTAGGTGAAGGAAAACCAGATGAATTAGCACTCGGGGCAGCTAAAGGTAAATTTACTTTTTGAATTAGGGCAAGTGCAACAGGGTGGGAAGGCATTCTGACAGCCACTGTATTAAGACCAGCTGTAGTAATATCAGGTACTAATTTACTTTTATTGAAAATAATGGTGAGCGGTCCAGGCCAAAATCGCTTAATTAATTTTTTGACAGTTTCCGGTATATCTCCTGCAATCAATTCTGGTAGTTGTTTATCTGAAGCAATATGGGCAATTAAAGGATTATCCGAAGGGCGGCCTTTTGCTTTAAAAATTTTATTTACCGCTTTTGCTTTTAAGGCATTTGCCCCTAAACCATAAACAGTTTCAGTCGGGAAGGCCACTACTTCATCTTGTAAAATGAGTTCAACTGCTTTTTTTATAGCTAAAGAATTTTTAATCTCATCTATCTTCTCTTCTTTAATTAAATTTTGGGTAATTTTTTCAATCTCTGTATTATACATTTTCCTACCCCTTATATGCTATGATAAATCTATCCTTATCTGCATAGTCCTTTCTTAGCTCAAGGTCCTTAAAATTATTTTCTTTTAGTATATTAGATACAGCCTCAGCCTGATTATAACCTATCTCAAGAGCTATCATCCCATTATCTTTTAAAACCTTCCTTGCTTGCGGAATTAAATCTTTATAGATATCTAGGCCTTCTCTACCTCCATAAAGAGCTTTATCGGGCTCTTGTTTAACTTCAGGCGGTAGTTTATCCATATCCTCTTCACTTATATAAGGAGGATTGGATACTAAAAGATCTACATTACTTATTTCCCTTTTAATTAAAGGGTTCAAAAGGTCGCCTTTAGTTACTTTTAATCTGTCTTCTAAGTTAAATTTGTCAATATTTTGTCTGGTTACTTCTATAGCCCCTTCTTCGATTTCAACACCTAATATTCTGGCATTATCTAAATAGTGTCCCAGGCTAACCATAATGGCTCCACTTCCGGTACCTACCTCCACAATATTTATACTATCCATATCCTTTTCTTGAAAGTAATCAATTAAATATTCGACTAAAATTTCAGTTTCAGGTCTGGGTAGTAAAACATTTTGATTCACATCAAAATCTAAAGACATAAATTCCTTATGTCCGATGATATATGCTACCGGAATATGCTGAGCTCGTTTTTTTATCATTTCTCTATATTTAGAAATTTCTTTATCTTTTAAAGGATAATCAAAGTTTACATAAAGTTTAATTCTTTCCATACCAAGAAGTTCAGCAAGTAGGACTTCTGCATCTAGTCGGGGTGAGTCTATATCATTTTTTTTAAAGTATTTTTCTGTATTAACTAAAACTTCTTTGATATTCAATTATTACACCTTCTCTAACTTTTTCATGGTATCCTCTTCTATTAATGGTTCAATTATAATATCTAAATCTCCATCTAAGATCTGTTCTAATTTGTGTTCGGTTAGATTAATCCGATGGTCGCTTACTCTTCCCTGGGGGAAGTTATAGGTTCTAATCTTTTCACTTCTTCCACCGGTACCAATTTGGCTTTTTCTAGCTTCAGCTCTTTCTGCTTGTTTTTCTTTTTCTCTTTTTTCTTTTAAGCGAGCACGTAGAACCCGCATCGCTTTAGCTTTGTTTTTATGCTGTGATTTTTCATCCTGACAGGAAACGGTTAAACCAGAAGGTTCATGTGTTATTCTAACGGCGGAGTCAGTCGTATTTACACTCTGACCGCCTGGCCCGCTGGAACGGTAAAAGTCGATCTTTAGATCATTAGTATCTATTTCTACATCTACTTCTTCTGCTTCCGGCAGTACAGCTACAGTTGCAGTTGAAGTGTGGATACGTCCACTAGATTCTGTTGAGGGTACACGCTGAACACGGTGTACTCCACTTTCATATTTAAGCTTTTTATATACTTCTTTACCTTCTATCGAAAAGATAACTTCCTTAAATCCGCCAACTCCTGATTCATTTGCATTCATTAATTCCCATTTCCAACTATTATCTTCAGCATAATGAGTATACATTCTAAAAAGGTCGGCGGCAAATAAGCCGGCTTCATCTCCGCCGGCTCCAGCTCTAATTTCTACGATTACATTTTTCTCATCATCAGGATTATCAGGTAATAACATGATAGGCAGTTTGTTTTCAAGCTCTTCTAAACGCGGTTTTAACTCCGCAAGTTCCATTTCAGCAAGTTCCTGCATTTCAGAGTCATCTTCTTCGATAATCTCTTCCGCTTCTTTAATACCTTCTTTTATCTCTTTATATTCTTTATAATATTCAATAAGTTCTTTTAACTTAGCATGTCTTTTTAACAACTTTTGATATTTGTTTGAATCATTCATTACGGCTGGATCACTGATCTTTTTATTTAATTTTTGGTATTCTTCATATTTTTCTTCTAATTTTTCTTCAAGATCAAACATTTTCTTCTTCACCTCTTTCTTCTTCGGGCAGTACCCCCTTAAGTGCTGTAATAGCCACCTCTAACATATCATCATCAGGCTCACGGGTAGTAAGTTTCTGTAGTAATAACCCAGGGGTCGCTAAAGCTTTTATTAAAGGATTTACCTCTTCACCACCGGCTAGCTTAATTACTTCATAAGAAGTACCTGCTATGATAGGCAGCAACATGAGGTGGTATAATATCCTGTATAAAAACGGTGGTCTCCCGAAAAAAGAGAAAAATAAAATACTTAAAATAATAACTATAAAGATAAAGTTAGTCCCACATCTAGCGTGCATAGTAGTAAACTCACGCGCATTTTTTATAGATAATTCTTTTTTTGATTCATAGTTATGGATAACTTTATGTTCGGCTCCATGGTACATAAAAACTCTTTTTATGTCCTCAAGTCTTGAAATAGCTATAATATATAATAAAAAAGCAGAAACTTTTATTAAGCCTTCTATTAAATTCAAGACCACATCATATTCGATATATTCTTGAACTAAGGCAATAATGCCGGCCGGTAAAGCAACAAATAATAAGATTGCTAATCCCAAGGAAACTAAAATAGTTAGTCCCATCTCTAAAGGTGTTAGTTCTTCATCTTCTTCAGTTACTTGATTTGCAGCAAAACTTAAAGACTGCATACCTAAAATTAGAGAACTAAATAAAGCTACTACACCTCTTATAAAAGGCCAACCGAACATTTTAAATCTATCACTTAAGGGAGTAAGGTCCCTTTTTTTTACGATTATTGAGTTATCAGGTTTTCTTACAGCGATTGCCAGGCGGTTTAAACCTTTCATCATCACACCTTCGATGACAGCCTGACCACCATAATCAACATCTTTTTTCATAGGTATCTCCTTTAAGGTTTGTCTTTGACTTCATGACAGCTCCGGCAGCGTGCTTCATAGTTTTCAGTTGCTCCTACCAAAATTATAGGGTCATTGTAGGAAGCAGGTTCTCCATCTATTAATCTCTGGGTTCTGGTAGCAGGGTCACCACATTGCAAACAAATTGCATGTAGTTTTTCAATATACTCTGCTCTTGATAGTATTTCGGGCATCGGAACAAAGGGCTCATTTCTAAAGTCACGGTCTAGTCCTGCTACAATCACTCTCTTGCCTTTATCAGCAAGGTTTTCGCAAATATCTACAATTTCTTCGGAAAAAAATTGGGCTTCATCTATTGCAATTACTTCTATGTCATCTTCAAGTCTTTCATATAATTCTTCAGGATGATCAACTGGAATTGCTTCAATTCTATCTCCACTATGTGAAACAACATTACCTTCACTATATCTATCATCAATTAAAGGTTTAAAAACTTTAACCTTCTTCTTTGCAATCTTTACCCTGCGAATCCTCCTGATCAGTTCTTCACTTTTACCAGAATACATAGGTCCTGTAATTACTTCAATCCAGCCACTATTGTTAATCTTATACATCCAACTATGCTCCCCTCTAATTACTTATTTTTTATTAAATAAGAAAAAAGCAGAGCTTGGGCCCTGCATAATTGTTAATTAAATAACTATTCTTCTTCTGTTTCTTCTTCAGAAAAACCATACTTTTTATTAAATCTTTCAACTCTACCACCTTTAGCGGCTCTACGTTTCTTACCGGTATAGAAAGGATGGCAGCTTGAACATACCTCAACACGCATATTATCTCTAGTGGATTTTGTTTTATATTCTTCACCACAAGCACAGGTAATTGTAGTCTCTGTAAATTCTGGATGTAGCTCTTTCTGCATATATTTCACCTCTTTCTAAACAGTCATTATCATTATTATCTATGTGTAATTTTAGTCACTTCTTTACAGCTAGAATTATTATAACATAGTAAATTTTACTATGCAACCATCAATCCAGCCACCTGCCATTATACCTGAAAGCAGCTGTGATATCAAGAAATTTTTAGTTATTTTTTGTAATTTGCTGTAAAGCTGACAGCAGTTCTTTATTATCTTTAGTATTCTTAATCTGCTTAATAAAGGTATCCATAATGTCATAAGGCCTTGATTGGGCGATCTGTTTTCTAAGTCCCCACATTACTTCTAGTTCCTCATCATCTAAGATTAATTCTTCTTTTCTGGTACCAGATTTTTGAATATCAATAGCAGGGAAGATTCTTCTTTCTGCTAGTTCTCTGCTTAGATGCAGCTCCATATTACCTGTACCTTTAAATTCTTCATAGATTACATCATCCATCCGACTGCCTGTATCAACCAATGCAGTAGAAAGAATACTTAAACTGCCCCCTTCTTCTATATTCCTACCGGCTCCAAAAAAGCTTTTGGGAAAATACATAGCAGAAGGATCAAGTCCACCTGAGAGGGTACGTCCACTTGGTGGTACCGTGATATTAGAAGCCCGGGCTAACCTTGTAATACTATCTAATAATATGACTACATCATATTTATGTTCAACTAGCCTTTTTGCTTTCTTTAAAACAAGTTTAGCTACCTGAATATGTTGTTCAGGAGATTCATCAAAAGTAGAGCTAATTACTTCTGCGTCAACTGATCTTGACATATCGGTTACTTCTTCCGGCCTTTCATCGATTAAAAGAATCATTAACTTAACATTCGGATAGTTATGTCTTATACTATTGGCTATCTTTTTAAGTAAAATAGTTTTACCTGCTTTGGGTGGTGAAACTATCAGACCACGCTGGCCCTTACCGATAGGAGCAATTAAGTCCATTAATCTCGTAGATACATCCTGTTGGTTATATTCTAACCTCAATCTTTCATTTGGATATAAAGGGGTTAAATCTTCAAAGTAAGCTCTTTCAGTTGCTTTTTCGGGATCCTGAAAATTAACTGCTTCTATTCTAAGTAAAGCAAAATACTTTTCATTTTCTTTTGGTTCACGTACCTGACCTGAGACAACATCGCCAGACCTCAAATCAAATCTTCTAATCTGAGAAGCGGAAATATAGATATCATCACTGGAAGGTACATATTTAGAAGGCCTTAAAAACCCATATCCTTCATTTGGAATAATCTCTAAGACACCTTCTGCAAAGATATTGCCGCCTTCTTCTGTTTCATTCTTTAAAATAGCAAAAATGAGGTCTTTTTTACGCATTGTAGTATAACCCGAAATATCTAGGTCTTTAGCCAGATCATGTAGTTCTGTAATTGTCTTTTTTTCTAAATCACTAATATTTAACAAATGTATTACACCTCTTTTTCTTTTTTGAAGTTATATCGAAATGCCAAGTTGAAATAAAAGATAAAAGCCTAGTAAATATACTGCGAACACTGCAATTGAGTCCCAACCCATGCCCAGAAAAGTTCTTTTAGATTTGTAAAACAGTCCTACTAAAAAGATAGCTGCCATGATAATACCAATTGAAGCAGTTATCAAATGTAACATACGGACTGAGGAAAGAATGTAACCGTCCCTATAAAATAAGTCAGCAAAAAATATAATACTCATATTAAATATATTACTACCTAAAACATTACCGGCAGCCATATCAAAAGCTTTAATCTTGACAGCAGAAATCGCTGTTACTAATTCCGGTAGTGAAGTTGCTGCTGCTACTAAAATACTTCCGATAAAGGTCTGATCAATACCGGTTAAAGTAGCTATCTTATCACCGGTTATCGCCAATCTAACACCAGCATAGACTATTATTGCAGCACAAATTGCAAAACCAATAATTGCTTTTTTTAAAGTAGTGTCTAAATAAGGAACTTCTTCTCTCACATTATCATCTAAAGGATTTTTGTTCTCAAATCTAATAATTAAAAACATCGCAACAAAATAGGTGGCAATTAAAACGATCGCATCTAACCCAATACCAAAAATCCCAAAACTATATTCAGTAAAGTTTGCTATAATTATCGAAATAACAACAACAGCTGATAACAATATTCCCCAGGTACCAGTCATTACATGGGAGTAATTCAGGCTAAAAGAAAGCGGTAATTTATTTTCATGCATTACATCTATAATACCAAGGATCAATAAGTTAAAAGTGTTACTACCAAAGGCATTACCAACGGCAATATTTGGAGCATCAATAATTGCAGAAGTAGAACTTGTCACTAACTCAGGTAATGAGGTAGCCATTGCTACTAATACTACACCAATAACTGCCTGACTTAAACCGGTTTTTTCTGATATGACATCACCATATCTAGAAAGATAGGTACCTGATACAATAATCAGGGCAGCCATAATTATAAATTCTAACCAAATATTTAGCATATATTACTCCTTTCAGTAAAATATCTAAGGGAATATTAAAAATGGTGGGATTTAGGAAGGATTAAGGGGGTATCCAGCTGGATACCCCTAATAATTTTCACTTAAGCTTTATTTTTACTGCCAAGCATCTCAATTTTTTCTTTGACAGCTTCCGAGATAGCATCTCGCCCTGGTCCACAATACTTTCTTGGATCATATAATTCGGGGTCATTTTCAAATAATTCTCTTATTTTAGCAGTAAATGCCTGCTGAAAAGCAGTATTTACATTTACTTTATTGATACCTAATTTTACAGCTTTGCGTATATCTTCTTCAGGTACTCCAGAAGCTCCATGTAGTACAAGAGGCATATTTAGAATGGACTTAATCTCTTCTAATCTATCAAAATCGAGTTCAGGTTTCCCCTTATATACACCATGAGCTGTACCAATTGCAATTGCTAAGGCATCTACTTCTGTTTTTTCTACAAATTCTTCTGCCTCATCTGGTTTGGTAAACATTGCATCTTTTTCATCTACTTTAACATCATCTTCTGAACCACCAATTTTACCCAGTTCAGCCTCCACAGTTACTCCTACACTATGAGCAGCTTTTACTACTTCCTGGGTTAGCCTAATATTTTCTTCAAAAGAATATTTAGAACCATCAAACATAACAGAACTAAATCCTTCTCTAATACATTTCATAATTACTTCATAACTACTGCCGTGGTCTAAATGTAGTGCTACTGGAATATGAGTATCTTTAACAGCTGCTTTGACCATATTAATCACATAATCCATACCTATGTATCGGATAGCACCTTCACTTGCCTGTAAGATTAATGGTGAATTTGTTTCCTCTGCTGCCCAAATGATACCTTGTAAAAATTCCATATTATTAATATTAAATCCGCCCACAGCATAATACTCTTCGTTTGCTTTGTTTAAAATTTCATGCATTGGTACTAAACCCATATTTTATTATTCCCCCTTGTATTTGTTGTCAGACCAATTTTTTTCAGGCCCACTTATACTTTTAATTACTATATCTCCTTTATTTTTAATCTCATTAAGCTGTTCTTCAGTTTCAGCTGAAATATTGAGAACACTTCCACATTCTCTACACGTTAACTCTACCTTACTTGAATAGAGTTTAACATCAATATCATCACTACCGCATTCACAGTATAGTTTAGAGAGTGAAGCCCGATCGTGTACAATATTGAAAACTTCTAATAATAGTTCGGGTTCCTGATAATCATTTAAACCTAGTTCATCTGCAAGTATCTTTAATTCCTTTTTTTGTTTATTAAGTTCCTCATCAATAAGGTCTGTCCCACCGTAATAACCTATTTCTAGGCCGGTATTTAAACATTTAAGGTTTTTTAAAGACCCTGTTGACCAGAACTCACTTTTTTTAATGACCCTGCGATGGTAATCATCACATAAAAAGCAATTATATTCAAACCGAATATATTTATCGCTTTTTGCCTTTACTCTTGCTTTAGTAGAACCACAAGAGCATTTTAGGTCAAGTAAATGATCATCACGAACCTGAAAAATATTTAATTTTGTTTTTTCTAGACGGCCGCAGTGGTGACAGCGTAAAGCGATCTCAATCGTTTTATCGATTAACATAAGAATGCCTGTTAAATTATAACAGGGCTCACCCCCTCAGGTTATTAATTCTCTAATCAAATTAAAAATCCTCCATTACATCTTAAAAATACTGGTATATGAGGGGGAAAGCTTATTATTTTTCACTTATATTACAGCAATTGCCTCAATTTCTACATTGACACCTTTTGGTAAAGCTGCTACTTCTACAAAAGCACGAGCTGGTGGTTCTTCATCAAAGTACTTACCATAAACCTCATTAATTTCGCCAAAATAGGAGATATCATCGGTAAATACAGTTGCTTTTACAACATTCTCGAAGTCACCGCCGGCTGTCTGCAATATAGCCTGCAAGTTCTTTAAAACCTGTTCAGTTTGATCTTCAATAGAAGTCATTACTAATTCACCTTCTAAATTTAAGGGAATTTGACCACTAATATAAACTGTGTTACCAGCCTTTACAGCTTGTGAGTAACTGCCAATTGCAGCTGGGGCTTTATCGGTATTAATAATATTTTTCATTTTTTTCACCTCATAAATTTTTTATATGATTAATAATATCTGTACGAGTTCCCTGCCAATCCGGTTCAATTGAAACCTCATCTCTTTTTACCATAAAATCTTCAATTAAAAATGTTTTTATACCTAATTTTTTTGCTACCATATCATCACGCATGTCATTACCTACCATTACACAGTCCTTAGGATTATTATTAGTCTTATCCATTATCTCCCGGTAATAATTTATATTTGGCTTACAGTAATGCATCTCTTCATAAGAAGTAATATAGTTAAAGTCATCTGGATTCAAATCAATCCACTCCAAGCGGGCTGTTATTGCATTGCGGGGGAAAAGCGGATTAGTTGCAATTATAATATTAAAGTTTTTATCTGTAGCTGCCTTAACAATTTCAGCCCCTAATTTATCAAGTTCAAAATGATTTTTTAAAGTAGGAAAATAATTATCATAAAAATCATAGAACCGATCCCAGATTTCTTTTTCCCTGACTCCCTGTAAATCAATTAATTCAAAGAACTTTTTTTCAAAAGCTTCCTTATTAGTCAGTTTTCCGTCATTTTTGATCATATTTTCAGTAGCTTTATTAATAACATCTACAAAGTACTCTGGATTATATAAATCTGCAAAATGACCTGATAGTAAACGAAAGTACTTTTCAATAAATTTATCCATATCAATTGGTAGTAATGTTCCATCTAAATCAAATAAGATTGTCCTTTTACCTTCCATTTAAATCACCTAATTTTTAAGTTTCTCCTTCATCTTATTAATTCTCTCAGTATGTTCTTGGTCTTTAAAACATTCTTTAAAGGATTTAGTTTCAAATTCTTTACCTTTATCACAGCCATGTGAATAACCATAATTAATTGCTTTTTTAATCATGCCAACTGCTCTAGAGGATTGTTTTGTAATCCGTTTTGCCATACTTTTAGTTTCCCTCAATAGATCGCGTGGAGTAACTAACTTATTTACCAAGCCTATTTCAAAAGCCTCTTCAGCATCAATAATATTACCGGTAAACAGTAGTTCTTTGGCTCTACCGATCCCTAAAATTCTCGGTAATCTTTGGGTACCAGAAAAACCAGGGATTAAGCCAAGACTTACTTCCGGCTGTCCAAAGCGAGCTCTCGTACTGGCAATACGTAGATCACAGGCTAAGGTAAGTTCCATACCTCCACCTAAAGCATGTCCATTTACCGCTGCTAAAACCACTTTCTCTGTCTCTTCAATTAAATCACAAATGGCTTTCCCTTTTTGAGCAATACCTTCCGCCGTTTCATAAGATAATTCTTCTAGTAAGTTTAAGTCAGCTCCCACAGTAAACGATTTTTCGCCGCGTCCAGTAAGAATAACGGCTTTAATATCTTCATCATTAAATAAGTCTTCAATCGTTTCATAAAATTGGTCTAACATTTTCTCATTATAGGCATTAAGTACTTCAGGCCTTGATAAGAATACAGTGGCCAGGGGAGGTGCATAATCGACCTCCACATAATTTTTATTCATGGTATACCTCCTTGTAATTTGGCGGTGCCTTTCTTATTTATAATCTAAAGCCGCTTTTACAAATCCTTTAAAGAGAGGATGCGGCCTATTTGGTCTTGATTTAAATTCAGGATGAAACTGGGTTCCCACAAACCAGGGGTGATCCTTAACTTCCACAATTTCAACTAATTTTTCATCAGGTGAGATACCTGCCATTTGCATTCCACTGTTTTTTAATTCATTTCGATACTGATTATTTAACTCATAACGGTGGCGGTGCCTTTCATATATGATTTCTTCATTATATAAGTCTTTACTATCGGTATCGGGTGTCAAGCGACAGGGATAAATACCCAAGCGCATTGTACCACCCATATCTTCTATATCTTTTTGCTCCGGCATTAAATCAATAACGGGATAAGATGTATCAGGATTAAATTCAGAGCTGTTAGCACCCTTTAGGTCCAATATATTACGGGCATATTCAATAACTGCACACTGCATGCCTAAACAGATCCCAAAGTATGGTATTTTATTTTCACGGGCATAAGTTATTGCATTAATCTTACCTTCTATACCGCGCTGTCCGAAACCACCGGGTACCAGGATTCCTTGTACATTTTTAAAGTATTGGGCTAGATCTTCTTGTTCTTCTAAATCTTCCGAATAAACATACTTAATTTCAACTTCACTATCATTAACCACTCCTGCATGGCTTAAGGCTTCACTGATACTGATATAGGCATCGGGAAGTTCAACATATTTGCCAACAATAGCTATTGTAATTTTTTTACTTAACTTTTTCATTGCTTTGACCATATTTTTCCATTCATCTAAATCAGGTTTTTGTACCTTCTCTTCAATTTCAAGTTTTTTTATTACAATCTCAGCTAAACCTTCTCTTTCCAGCATTAAAGGAACTTCATATATATGTTCTGCATCTACTACCTGAATTACAGCTCCTTTTTCAATATCACCAAAAAGAGAAATTTTATCTTTAACTTCTTTTGTTAAGGGACGGTCAGAACGACAAATCAAGGAATCAGGCTGAATACCAATACCCCTTAATTCTTTTAAACTGTGTTGAGTCGGTTTGGTTTTTAGTTCGCCGGCTGTCTTTACATAAGGAACCAGGGTACAGTGTAAATAAAATACTCTATTTTTACCTAAATCTCCTTTTAACTGTCTGATTGCCTCCATAAAAGGCTGGCTTTCAATATCTCCAACCGTACCACCGATCTCTGTAATTACTACATCTGCATCTGTCTCTTTACCAACTCTGGTTATTCTTTCCTTGATTTCATCTGTGATATGAGGGATCACCTGAACGGTTGCTCCCAGGTAATCACCTCTTCTTTCTTTTTTAATAACCGAACCATAAATTTGACCGGTAGTAACATTATTATTACTGGTTAAATCTTCATCTATAAATCTTTCATAATGGCCTAAATCAAGGTCTGTTTCAGCTCCATCTCTGGTCACAAAGACTTCTCCGTGCTGGTAGGGACTCATTGTACCGGGGTCCACATTTATGTACGGATCAAACTTTTGAATACTCACATTTAATCCCCGGCTTTTTAAAAGTCTACCGAGTGAGGCCGCTGTAATACCCTTGCCCAGGGCAGAAACAACTCCTCCTGTTACGAAAATATATCTTGTCACAGTTGACAACTCCTTTCAAAAATTTTCTCTACATCTGATCTGGTGCTTCAATACCTAGTACATTAAATAAATTCTTTAATACCCGTTGGAGTGAAACTACCAGTTTTAATCTTGCTTTACTTAACTTTTTATCACTTGTAATTACCTGTCTTTTATTATAGAAGATATGGAAAGCATTCGCTAAATCATAAGCATAATTAGCTAAAATATGGGGCTGCCTGCTTTCCGCACTATCCTTAATTACTTCCGGATAACGGGCCATTAACTTTATGAGGTCAATTTCTTCTTCTGAATCTAATAACTCATAATCTACATTTTCTAAATCTATATCTTCAGCATTTTCTAAAATGCTGTGGATACGAGCATGAGCATACTGAATGTAATAAACCGGGTTATTACTAGACTGTTCTTTGGCAAGTTCTAAATCAAAGTCAAAGTGGCTGTCCGAGCTGCGCATGATATAAAAGTAGCGGGCAGCATCCTTACCAACCTCATCAATGACATCGGTCATGGTCACAAATTCACCGGCCCTTTTTGACATCGGTATTTTTTCGCCATCACGCATTAGATTAACTAACTGCACAATTATTATCTCTAAAATATCTTTAGGATAACCAAGGGCCTGTATAGAAGCTTTAACCCGGTTAATATAACCATGGTGGTCAGCGCCCCAGACATTAATTAATTTATCATAACCCCGTTCAATTTTATCTAAATGGTAAGCAATATCTGCTGCTAAATAAGTTAATGAACCATCCGATTTAATAATAACACGGTCTTTATCATCGGAAAATTCGGTTGATTTTAACCATAAAGCACCTTCTTTTTCATAAGTATATCCTTTTTCTTTTAAGATATTGATCGCCTCTTCAATATCTCCGTCGTGTAATGTACTTTCATAAAACCAGTTATCAAACTTAATTCCAAAGTATTCGAGATCTTCTTCAATCTTGGTTTTTAAACTTTCAAAAGCAAACTCTTTACAAATATTAAGCTGCTTATCTTCATCTTTAGCTAAAAGTTCTTCACCATATTTTTCTTTAAGTTGACGCGCAATATCTATTAGGTACTTACCATGGTAAGCATTTTGGGGTAAGTCAACATCAATATCAAAAAGTTGTTTATACCTAATTAAAGTTGATTTAGCTAAGATATCAATTTGATTACCAGCATCATTAAAATAGTATTCTCGATCTACATTATAGCCAGCTGCTTCCATGATATTAGCTGTCATATCACCTACAACCGCACCCCGGCTGTGACCCACATGCAGAGGTCCCGTAGGGTTAGCACTAACAAATTCAATTAGTACTTTTTTCTGTTGTCCAAACTCTACTTTCCCGTAATCTTCTTGTAATTGATCGATTAAATCAATTGTTTCATAAAGCCATTTGTCTTTTAAATCAAAGTTAATAAAGCCAGGACCAGCTACTGAAATATCTTCTATTAAATCACTCTCTATATTTTCTTTAAGTAAGTCGGCTATCTGGCGAGGGGCTCTTTTGAAGTGTTTAGCCATAACCATGGCGATATTAGTCGCATAATCACCATGTTCTTTTTCTCTCGGCACCTCTACTTTAATGGCCGGGATCTTTTCTAATTGAATTCCTTCTTGTTCTAAGGTTTCAACTAAACCTTCTTGAATTGCTTCTATTAACTCATTTTCTACATTATCAATAATGTTTTTCTTCATAATATCTGTCACTCCTTATCAATAAAACTATATTTAATATTTAGTTGATTACTTGTAAAAACTTCCCCGTGCTGCAGTAAGTCATAATTAATATTTATTTCGCCTCTTTGGGGGCTCGTTTCTATATGAAGTTTTTTGGTATCTGTAGTAAACCTCATTTTATGATTACCTAAATTATATAAAAAATTACATTTTTCTTTTACATCAAAGACCTGTCTCATTTCCTTAGGTTGGGCTCTTTTCAATAAAATCCTATTGTTTTTTTCATTCAGACGCACAATGGTCTTAACATCTTCTAACCCTCTATTTGTCTCATTATAGATTAAATAATGTTTGCCATTTTTATACTTATATTCCCCTTTACCTTGATAACTTATTTCATCTTTTTGACCATCAGGAAATTTTTGTTTGTTATTAACTTTAATCTTTACTTTTTTCATCATATCATACCCCAACTGTTTTTATAATTCCAAAAAAGCCACAGTTTCCACTGTGGCATTTATGTAGATAATTATAGTTTTAAAGCCTTACCAAACTTTACGGCTTCTTTTCTATTTTTAATTGTCCTGAAATCTTTAACGATACATCCTAATCTTTCCAGTTCGCCCATGACTAACTTCAAAGCTTTATTGGTTGCGAAAAAGCGGGGGGTTACAAATGCCATTGCATCTTGGCCACCCGTTCTCTTACATTCCTGTAGAAACCTCGGTAAATCTGAAGGGATCTTACCCCGGAATATTCCCTTGGTTGGTGCTCCGGCAATTACAAGGTCATATGGGAAAAAGGAGATAGGTTTCCCTGTGTTTTCAGTATCCTGAAGATCGACCTTGTAGCCATTTTGTTTGGCACCTTCAGCAATTCCCTCAGCAATATCCTTTGTATCTCCTTCTTTTGAATAAATAATAAGGACTTTTTGCAAAATACCACCCCTCAGAAAATTTGTGAACTTGTACTGAATATTACTCACAAGAATTATATCATAACTAATAAATATTTTCACTAAATATAGTAAATTTTTCTGGGGTAAAATAAAAAAAAGCAGGGAAATCCCTGCTGATTTTTATAAAATATTATATTATCTTAAACCTAGTTTGGAAGCCAACTTGTTTTTAGGAGCATATCCGATAACTCTATCTTTTTCTCTACCGTCTTCAAAGATTATTAGAGTTGGGATACTCATCACATCATATCTAGAAGCTGTTGACTGATTTTCATCAACATTCAGTTTGGCCACTTTAATATCATCAGAATATTCTCTAGCAAGCTTTTCAACAACTGGAGCTACCATTTTACAGGGAGCACACCAGTCAGCCCAAAAGTCTACTAAAACTGGTACATCTGATCTCAAAACTTCTTTTCTAAAGTTTCCATCATTTACTTCTATTGGTTTTTTGCTCATCTTATTAGAAACCTCCTTAAAAATTATAATGAAATTAAATAATAATTACTAAATAGCTGTTTTAATTTTATCTAAAATGGTTTTAGCAGGTACTGCACCAACTTGTTCTGCTTTACCACTATTTATAACTGTCTTGGGCACACCTGAAACTTCATATTTACTTGATAAATCAGGAAATTCTATTGCTTCAACCATTTCACCTTTAATCTTAGGATTGTGCATTGCCATTTCATGAGCTACTTTTACCGCTCTTGGGCAATAAGGACAGGTTGGTGTAATGAATACCTGTAATAGTATATCATCTTCAATATTTTTTAATTCTTCAATAACATCTTCAGAAAGCTCAGTTTGACCATTAGACATACTTACAATACCTTCAATCAATGTATTAAATTCATGACCACTTGGAATTCCATAAAAATGTACACCAGAGTCATTACCTTCTTTATCTGTAAATAGGATGGCTGGAACTCTATCTATCCCATACTTTTCAGTATTACCATTACCTAGTTTATTTTTCTCTAGGTTAATCTTGTCAGATAAATCTTTAAGTTCATTTAATATCTCTTCAGTGTCATCACAATATTGACATTCTTCATCGTCAGATGTAAAGAATTGAATAAACACTTCGTCTTCCATTTTTCCATCAAATAGTTCTCTGATCTGTTGTTGTTCATCTTCGTTAATTTTAGGCACTAAGACCACTCCTTTTAGGTAATTTGCATATTTCAACTTTCGACATATACTATTATACTAGAATCTCAGAAAAATAAAGTTAAATATTTTACAATTAATCAATTAGTCTTATATAATCCTAGATAATTGCTGATATTATAAATATCATAGATATATTATTTTTCTATATAAAATAAAAATGGGCCACCTCCTTGAGAAATATTCTCAAGAAGTTGACCCACCTTAAAATCATACCCTATTTATATCTTTAATTTATTTGCCTTTGCCTTTACCTTTTGAATTTCCTTTATTGCCATTATCTTTTCCTTTATCTTTTTTCTCTTTTGCTTTTTCTTTTGCCTCAACTGTTTTTTTATTTTGTTCCTGAGTTTGAGTTGTCATCTGTACTTCCTCTTCATCTTCTAAAGTATCTTGCTCCTGGTCTTGTTCCTGTTCTGGTACTTCCTCTTCATCTCTAACATTATTTTCATCTAAGAAAGCATGAATTTTTTTAGATAGACCTTGACCCCTTTTTTCTTTCCATTCCTCTGTTAACTTATATTCTTTAATTAAGGCAGATAATTCTTGACCGATACCATCTTCTTCCTCTGTTTCTTCAGGTTCTTCAACATCTTCTATTGCATCTTCTTCTAAATCTTCTAATACTTCTAAAATATCTTCTTTAGTTATTTCATCATAGTTTTCATAAGCATCTTCTAGAGCAGATTCTACCGCAGCCTTTTCATCCTCAGATAAATCCAAATCATAATCCTCAAAATTAATACCTTCAATTTGTGCAAATATAGTTGGAACCATAACTAAAACCATAACCAGTGTTAATGCAATAATTGAAAATCTCTTTTTTAACATGATTTTCCTCCTTTTGTAGTTAAAAAGTCTAGAAATATATTAAAAACAACTAATTGTTACTTCCCAGGGCACATAATATTTGCTTATAAAAATAAAAAAGCCTATTGCTTATAATAGCCATAGACTCAAATTATGGTAACCTGGCGGTCTTTTAAAGACCCATGGCTTTGCGTCCTAATCTCACGATTAGTTTGCCTTTAACATTTCATATATGAAATTTTAAAATCCTTTCACCTAGTCAAAATATACCATAAATAAAGATAAATATCAATATAAATTTACTAAGAATTAATAGCCTGTTTTTCTTAATTTTAATATTTTTTACTTAAATTAACTATTTTGGTTTTCATTCATTGCAACTGGATCATATTTTTTAATCTCATTATTTTCAACAATGGCTAACTGACCCTGGATTAAGTTTATTTCCTGTAAGGTTGTTTTTTCAGTAAGGGTAACTTCTCCTTGTTGCACTGAAATTAGTGTTCTATATTTGTTAACTTCCACATTCAATAAGACATGTGTACCATTAATAATACTATTGGGAGTTGTAACTTCAATATTAAATTCCTGTTCAGGATTAATATTGGAATTTATAATTACTTTACCCTTCTGTACTGAAAGGTTTTGGACTTGAGTTGATATTGACTCTGCAATCTTTAATATAGATTTTTCCTTTAATTCCACTATATTATTTGACCCCAAATTTAAGGTGAGTATACTATCGGGAGCAGTTTTAAGTGTTTCACCCTCTTTGATATTAGCATTATCTAAAAGTCTGGTCCAAACTTGTACTTTAAAAAATTCAAAAAAGCCCTGATCTGTTTTACGATAACTGATACCCTTTAAATTGTTGATTTCTATATTAAGCTCTTCATTCTTTTCTTGTGCAAAAGTTGTAGGAAAAGTGGTTAAAAGTAATAGGGAGATTAAGAAAACAACTATGGCTTTTTTCATTTACTATTCCCCCTTAGAGAAGCTCTTAAACTCCTTTAAACTGTATACCACAAATGATCTTTTTACACCTTCGATTTCAACTTCTTTATATTTCCATTCCAGCTTTTTGTAAATATCTGAAAGACCATAATAGGTGTTTTCCCCAATTAATATCTCATAAGGCTCTGTTACTTCTACCAGTTCAGTTGTATTATGCACTATATTACCAATAGCCTTAAAGTCCATTCTTTCTTTTGAACCGATATCACCTAAAATCACTTTTCCTGAATCTAAAGCAATCGATGGTTTTAATTCAATATTTTCTTTTTCAATATAGTTCATAATCTCAATAGCGGCTTTGACAGCTCTATTACGGTGATTCTCCTGTTCAAAACCCTTATTCCAGTAAGCAAGCATTCCATCCCCTAAATATTTATCTATAACTCCATCATATTTAAAAATAATCTTAGCAATGTTTCTATAATAATGGTTTAAATCTTCTACAACTTTCTGAGGGGTATTCATCTCAGAATACCAGTTAAAGTTGTTAAACTCAAAAAACATCATCGTAACAGGTGTTTTATCGCCTTCATCTTTAAAAAGTTCAGGATTTTGGACAATTTTATTTAAAAGAAAATCAGAAAAGTAAGGCTTTAACTTATTGATTATTTCATATTTACGTTTGCGGTTAAATTCATACCAAGTAATAATACTTATAAAATATAGTACAACTAAACCCACTAAGTATATTGATATTTCAGTGAAAAAATAAAACTGTATAGTTAAAAAATAGTTAAGTGATATTATTATTGCTGAAATAAGTGTAAAGACAGCTAATGAACGTAAGGGATGCATTTTTTCAAAAAGATAAAATACTAACCATAAGATTACAAAAGCAATTAATATATTTCTACCTCTTTCATTTACTTCTATGTAATCTTGATGCAGATAGTTGCTTGTCATTTGAGATAGGATCTCAACTCGGCTAACAGTTTTATTTTTATTAAAAATTGAATGAAATTGATTGCTCTGCTCTCCTTCTATAACACCTAATAAAACAATTTTATCTTTAATAAGTTCTGGATTATAGTCATCATTTAGATAATGTTGAAGTGGTATCTGAGGTAAACTATCACTTGGTCCTATGTAATTAATATAATATCTGCCTTCAGTTATGGTAATTTCTTCTTCTAAAGCCAATTCAGCAGTCCTACGTGCTAATGGTATGTAGGAAGTATTATTGTCAATAAATAAAGGGGGTAAATTTCTAATAAGGCCATCTTCATCTTTGATAAAGTTAGTATGGCCGAGCTTAACTAAATTTTTAAAAGAAGAAAGCGGTGCTTTTAATTGCTCAACCACATAGTCTGCTTCTTTACCTTCCTCAGCCTGACTGTAATCAATACGGACCGGCATTACAATATTTTTATTATCTCTTAACCGATCAATCATCAAACTATCTGCCTGAGCAGACTGAGCTTCTTCAAAAAGAAGGTCAAAGCTAATCATTTTGGCTCCATCGTTACTCAGTTTTTCAATAGCATCTACAAAATATTTTCTATCAATTGGTGTCCCGCCTAATTTTTGATAGGTAAGGTTATTTATGCTAATTATTGTTACTTGCCTTTCCTCTTTTTGAGAAGAGAATATGTACTCCAGCTTTTGATAATTATCATAAATAAAGTTATCTATTAAACTGTAATTATTATAATAATAGCCAACTAAAAGGGCTATGATGATTAGTGTATAAGCTATTAATTTTTTGGTACTAAAACTGTATTTAGTCATTAGAAATCCCCCTGAATATTAGGAAGGGAGGCAAAAAGCCTCCCTTTATTTTTTGTTATTTTTCCAGGAATGTTAGATAAGCAAGATAAGTGTTATAAACATCTATTTTAGCTACTACTTCATATGGGGAGTGCATAGATAAAACAGCTGGACCTGCATCTAATACATCCATATTGTAATTAGCAAGGAACTGAGCAATAGTTCCTCCTCCACCTTCATCAACTTTACCTAGTTCAGCAACCTGCCAAATAACGCCTGCCTTATTAAGCATAGAACGTACCTTTGCCATAAACTCAGCAGTGGCTTCTGAGGAGCCGGCTTTACCACGTGCTCCTGTATACTTAGTTAAAACAATTCCCTTATTTAAAAAGGCAGCATTTCTTTTATCAAATACATCTGCAAAGTTGGAATCAAAAGCAGCATTTACATCTCCAGAAAGTGAACTAGAGTTTTCTAAAATCTCTCTTAAGTCAAGGTCACTATAACTATCATAATAGCGGCTAGACATTTCTGCTACAAAGTTTTCAAAAAATCTTGACTGCATACCAGTTGCACCCATACTTCCTATTTCTTCTTTATCAACTAATAGGGTCACAGCCGTATATTCTGGTACATTAATGTCAAGTAAGGCCCTTAAACCAGTATAGCTGCAGACTCGATCATCATGTCCATAGCCACCTAATAATGCTCTATCAAAACCAACATCTCTTACGCCATCTGCGGGAACAATCTGTAAGTCGGCACTTACCAGATCTTCACCGGTGACATCATATTCTTCTTCTAGATGTTTTAAAATGGCAGATTTTATTTTATCATTACCATTTTCCTCTTCTTCATCTTCATTTAAAGGAATACTTCCTACTACTAAGTTAAGATGTTGAGCATTAATGGCCTCTTTCATCTTCTTTTCCATCTGCTTTTTACCTAAATGAGGTAAAATATCACTTATATAAAATACAGGATCATCTTCTTTTTCACCGATACTTATTTCTATTTTGCTACCATCTTCTTTAACTACCATTCCCCTTAAAGCTAAAGGGATTGTAACCCATTGGAACTTTTTAATACCTCCGTAATAATGAGTTCCAAGATAAGCTAAGCCACCTTCTTCATATAATGGATTAGGTTTTAAATCAATACGGGGTGAATCCATATGACCGGCTACAATCCTTAAACCTTCTTTTAATTCTTTCTTACCAATAACTGCCGCTATTAACTGTCTACCGCGGTTTACCCCATATACTTTATCTCCTTCTTCTAAAGAGTCTAATTCATTAATCTCTTTAAACCCTTCTTCTTTTAAAAGTTTAACAGTACTTGCTGTAAACTCTCTTTCTGTCTTGTTTTCTTCGAGAAACTGTCCATATTCTTTGTTAAATTCAAATACTTCTTCTTTTTCAACATCTTCCATTTCTAACCAAGCATTTTTAGCTTGATAGCTCTTATCGTTTTTAGACATATATATTTTCCTCCTATCAATTGTTAAAGACTTAAATTAATTATAACTTACTAATAAGTATAATTCAATTAACTTTTCAAAGCTGTTATCTAAATTATTGATACTTAGATAACTATATGGTAAAATATATTTAAATATTCAAATATATAGAGATAAAGTGGGTGAATTTAATGACAGGTGATTTATCTTTTGCGATTGCTTTTTCAGCTGGACTTTTATCATTTTTATCTCCTTGTGTTTTACCTTTAATACCTTCTTATTTAGCTTTTCTTTTGGGAGATTACAGTGATCAAAAAAAGGATGATAAACAGTATTCTATATTACCAGCTTTGCTTTTCATTGCTGGATTTACAATAATATTTATCCTTCTAGGTCTATCTGCCACCTTTTTAGGTAGATTTCTAATGAAAAATCAGGCAATTATAAGAAAAATCAGTGGGGTTGTCATCATAATATTTGGACTTCATATCAGTGGGATAATTAAATTAAAGTGGCTTTATTATGAGAAAAAACTCAATATTACCAAAAAATCTAATAAATATTTACAATCTTTTATTTTAGGAGTGGGAATAGCTTTAGCCTGGACGCCCTGTATCGGACCGATCCTTTCTTCTATTTTAATTTTAGCAGGTAACAGTCAAAACTTAATGACGGGAGGTTTCCTATTATTAATTTACTCCTTTGGATTTGCCCTACCCTTTTTAATTACTGCCTTAGCAGCTAAAAAGGTTTTACCCGCTATTAAAAAAATGAATAAATACTTAAACTATATAAATATGGTCAGTGGGGCATTAATCATAATCCTGGGAATTTTAGTTTTCACCAATAATCTAAATATAATTGGTTTTTAGGAGGAATAAAAAATGATTTTAAGAAAAAATAGAACTTTAATAGTGTTTTTAACTTTAGTTTTAATTGCAGCTGGTACCCTACTTTTTAACTATGAACTACAGGCAGCTTCTGATGAAGATGTCAAAGTAGGTGCTCAGGTAGGTATGAAAGCCCCTGACTTTACGTTAGGAAATATGAGTGACAATGAAATAACTCTTTACGACTTTCAAGGTCAAAAAGTCTTTTTAAACTTCTGGGCTAGTTGGTGTCCACCCTGTAAAGCTGAGATGCCGGCTATTCAGAAACTTTATAAAAATAATGAAGAAATAAGGGTCTTGACTGTTAATGTCCAGGAAAACAAAGATAAAGTTTTTGATTATCTAATGAAAAATAATTATTCATTTACCACATTACTTGATAAAAGCGGTTCAGTTAGTTCTGCTAAATATCTAGTACGTGGTATACCGACCACTTTTGTCTTAGATGAAAATAGCATCATTCAAAGTAGGCACAGCGGAGCATTAACCTATGAACAAATGCTAGGCTTAATAAGTGAATAGCATTTAAATAAAGTGACCTAAAAATTCGGGTCACTTTATTTTTTGCTTATTTATTTAATTTTTTCTCTGCTACCATACCTAATACTGCTACTGGATCTTTAGGAGTAGAATAAGGTGGAGCATAAGCTAAATCAATTTGGAATAAATCTTCAGCTCTAAGTTCACTATAGATTGCTGTTGATATTACATCAATTCTTTTATCTACCTTACTTTCTCCTTCTATTTGAGCTCCCAATATCCGGTGAGTATTTTTATCAAATACCCCTCTGATCTTCATCTTTTTAAAATTAGGAAAATAATGAGCATGGTTCGCACCAGTTATCGTAACTACAACTGGATCATAACCACTTTCAGCTGCCTCGTTTTCATCAATACCTGTTTTAGCAACTGTATAATCAAATATTTTGGTTATGGCAGTTTGGAATACACCAAGGTGATGGTTTTCGCCATCAGCAGCATTCTCTCCGGCAATTCTACCCTGCTTATTGGCAGTTGAGCCCATTGGTACCCAGACTCTTTCATCAGTAAGCAAATTAATAGTTTCTGCACAGTCACCGGCTGCATAAATATCTTTAACATTAGTTTCCATTCTTTCATTTATCTCAATTGCCCCTGTTTTACCAATAGCAATACCGGCTTGTTTAGCTAAACTAACCTCTGGTTTAATACCTAAAGATAATAAAACAAAATCAGCTTCAATTTTTTGTCCGGAACTAGTAATCACCTGTTCAACAGAGTCTTCTCCTTTAAAGGAGTTTACTCCATCCCCTAATACGAGATTTACACCCTGTTCTCTTAAATGATTATCAACATATTTTGTAATATCTTCACTAAAGGGTGGTAATATTTTATCCTGTAACTCTACAACGGTAACTTCTTTATCTAATTCTGCAAACGATTCGGCCATTTCAAGACCAATTAAACCGGCCCCTACAATAGTTACTTTTTCAACACCTGTCATTTTCTCTTTTATTTGATCTGCATCTTTTACAGAACGCAGAGGTTGAATATTATCTAAATCAATACCTTCAATAGGTGGTACGATTGGTTTTGCACCAGTAGTTATAATTAATTTATCATATTCATAAGTACCTTTTGTATCATTTTCTAAATCTTTATAGGTTATTACTTTATTATCTTTATCAATATTTGTTACCTCATGTCTTATCTTTACTTCAACTCCGTATTTTTCTGAAAATTCTTGTGGTGTATTTAATACTACTTTACCTCTAGATTTAGTTACTTCTGAAATGTAGTAGGGCAGTCCACAACCTGCATACGAAATATCTTCCCCTTTTTCAAATAAAACAATCTCTGCATCTTCATTAGTCCTGCTTGCTTTAGCTGCAGCACTTGTACCAGCTGCTACACCTCCAACAACTGCTATTTTCATTTTTTACCAACTCCTTTTTTAGCAAAATTACCTTTAATTGTTTCAATTAAGGTATCATTTACTGATACTCCGCCGGGATTAACAAGTGCATATTGATTTTCTAATGTCTTTTTAAGGTCGGTATTAACATAACCAGTCGGCAGTGGGCAGTCCATGCCGCTATCTAAAAATCTAAAGTGTCGTTGAGCAAGTTCATAAGCACTTATTGCTTTAAAAGCACAACTGGTCTTAGCACCATCACATAAAATTCCGCCGGAGTCACTAAATAAGTTGTTTATACCATCTTCAATCATCTCATTTTTATCTACCAAATACAGTAAACCAGCTAACATTCCGGGAGCTGCTGCTGTGAAAAGTCCACATAAAGTAGACAGTTTTCCCATCTTTGTTTTTATAAAATAGGCTAAAAGATGTGCCAGCAAAGTAGCTTTAAAGATCTTTGTTTCTTCTTTTTTTATTTCTTTACCCGATAAATAAGTGCCTAAGGTAATAAAAATACCCTGATTACCACTACCGGAAGAAGTTAAAGCGGGTAGTGGTGCTCCGCCCATTCTGGCATCAACAGCCGCCGCTATCTCAGCTGCCGAATTTCTAATAAAATCATCACCGGCTACTGTTTTATATGTTCTACCTACTCCACAGCCTTCCTCCTTCATACCAGCTTTTGCTAACTCTTGATTTATATTTAAACCCTGTATTAAATATTCCTCAATTGAACTATCATATTGGCTATCTACTAAATCAATAATTTCGGTAACATTCATCTTTTCAATTTCATTTTTTAGATTTAATTCTATATTTTTCTCATCATTATTATTTTTATTCTGATATTTTATTTCACCATCAACAGCTATTTCTGTTAAATTAGTATGATCATCTTCAATCTTTGTTTTAACTATATTATCAGCCTGTAATTCAGTCTTAATCAATAAATCTCTTTGACCCTTGATTACCTTTAACTCAACTAAGTCTATAATAAAGTCCGCCTTATCAATGGTTTCTTCTTTTAAGCCATTTAATAAAGTAAGTTTTTTGTCCGCTGAATCCTCTATAAAAATACCGAGGGCTGCTGCTAAACGATTACCACCATATCGGTTAGTGCCCGGAATACCGGTTCTCATCCCATTTTTATATACATAACCATCCATCTCTACGACAATCTTTTTTAAGTCCCCTTTTAAAAAATCTGCTGCTCTAGCTACAGAATAAGCTACTGCTGCAGGTTCAGTGCAGCCGTTAGCCAGACCTATTTCCTGATCGATAAACTTTTGCAGTAATTTCATATATTTTATTCGCCCTCCTATATTCTCTTTTCTTAATAATCTTTATTCTTGATTAAATTAGCAAAATCCTTTAATCTAAAATATATAGAAAGTAAATATATTTAATCAATAATGCCTGGAGGTTGATATCAATGTTAGAATGGTTAGAAGGTTTTAATCCTGTAACTCAGGCTCTTTTTGCAACCTTATTTACCTGGTTTTTAACTGCTTCTGGAGCAGGATTAGTCTTCTTTTTTACTGATGTAAAAAGAAAAGTACTCGACGCTATGTTAGGTTTTGCTGCAGGAGTAATGATTGCTGCTAGCTACTGGTCACTACTAGCACCTGCTATTGAAATGGCCGAAAACCAAGGCTATACCCCCTGGGTACCAGCAGTCTTTGGATTTTTATTAGGGGGAGCTTTCTTATATCTTGTCGATAAAACTCTGCCTCATCTCCATTTAGGTTTAAAAGTAGATGAAGCAGAGGGTATTCATACCACCTGGCAGAGAAGTATATTATTAGTTTTAGCAATAACATTACACAATATACCGGAAGGTTTAGCAGTCGGAGTTGCCTTTGGAGCCGCTTCATTTGGCCTACCTTCTGCTTCTATTGCAGGCGCAGCCGCTTTAGCACTTGGTATCGGTATTCAAAACTTTCCAGAAGGTACCGCTGTATCTGTACCTTTAAAAAGAGAAGGATTTTCTGCTCTAAAAAGTTTTAACTATGGACAACTCTCCGGTGTAGTTGAACCGCTAGCAGGTGTAATTGGTGCCTGGGCAGTTTTAAGTATGAGACCACTCTTGCCTTATGCACTTTCTTTTGCAGCCGGTGCCATGATTTATGTTGTGATTGAAGAATTAATCCCGGAATCTCAATCTGAAGGTACTGACATTGCCACTTTAGGTGCAATGGTTGGGTTTTCAATCATGATGCTTTTAGATGTTGCACTTGGTTAAATGCTATTTGTTTAAGTTGTAGAAAAAGCACCTGGTTAAAAAACCAGGTGCTTTAATCTTTATCCTCTTTATTTAATATAAATATTACTGATTCTCACCAGGTCCACCTTTTAAGTTCATTGGTTTTAAGCTGGGATCAAATTCTTTTTTCCTATCGATAACTTCTTGCGCTATCTTGAGAAATTCTTGACTTACATCATCATCACTATCTTTTTTAACAACTGGATTACCTTCATCTCCACCTTCTCTGACATGGGTCATTAGAGGTAATTGTCCTAATAGATCAACATCTAATAAATCAGCAAGTTCTTTACCTCCCCCTTGACCAAAGATATATTCTTTGTTGCCACATTCAGAACATTCATAGTAAGCCATATTTTCAATAATACCTAATATATCTGAATCCATCTTTTCAGCCATATGTCCAACCCTACCGGCTACATTTGTTGCTGTAATTTGAGGTGTAGTTACAATTAAAGTTCTAGCATGAGGCAGTTTCTGCATAATATTTAGACTCATATCTCCTGTACCAGGAGGTAGGTCAAGTAAGAGATAATCTAAATCTCCCCAGATCACATCTTTAAAGAACTGCTGTAAAGCACCTAATAGTAAGGGGCTTCTCCAGATTACCGGATTTTGTTCATGTACAAAAGAACCCATTGATATTACTTTAACACCCATTTTTTCAGCCGGGTGGATTAATTCAGATTCCTGTTCAACTTTTACCTGTTCTTCTAGACCGATAATACGTGGGATACTAAATCCATGTACATCTGCATCTATAATACCTACTTGTTTACCTTGTTTTTGTAAGGCAACAGCCAAATTAGCAGTAACGGTTGATTTACCGACTCCACCTTTACCACTTGCTATTGCTATTAATCCTTCACTTATTGTACCGTGTTCTAACTTAATTTTTCCTTCGCTAACTGTATACATTTTTAAAATCCTCCTTTTTATTCCATAATTTGCTCATATTTTTTACTTGTCAATCTATATAAAATAAAGATGATAATAAATATTAAGATCATAGTTACAACCGATTCATATATTGAATTAAAACCAATATTTAAGATAGTACCTACTGTAACCGCAGTTGCTACCATTACACCGGCTGATTTTAACATATTATTTAAGCCTAATTCCTTAAATAGAATAATAAAAGTGGCTACACATGGGAAGTACACAGTTAAGATTGTACTGGAAATTACAAGCTGTTTGACTGTTAAATCAAGTGGAGCTAACATTCCCATTGCTAAGTCTTTTCTTAAAAAACCCATGAGCAAAGCTGAAATTACTTCTTTCGGTAGTCCAAATAAGGTCGAAAAAGCTGGCCCTATAATCCGAGTCAAGAAAGCAAAAAAGCCCAAGGCGTAAAGTACATTAACTGCTAATACACCTAATAATACAAAAGGAATGGCCTCTTTTAAGAAATTAGTAATTCTCATCCACAACTTTTTAAATACTATATCCAGTAAGGGAAATCTTAAAGTCGGAATTTCAATTAACAAGTCACTGCTGTAACCTGGTAAAAAATAATTTAAGATAAGTCCGACAATAATCCAAACTATAAATAATGCAGCAAAAACATAGAATACATATATACCGCCAAAAGCACCTACTAGCCCTATAATCATAGCCGTTTGCGCCATACACGGAATGGAGATAGACATTAATGTACTGGCAATAAACTGCTCTCTTTTACTGTCTAAGTTACGGGCTGCCAGGGCAGCGGGTACATTACAGCCAAATCCTAAAATCATGGGAATTATTGAAAAACCATGTAAACCAACTTTATGCATAACATTATCTACCAAGACAGCTAAACGCGGCAGATAACCAGAATCTTCTAAAATACTTAATACAAAGTAAAAAGAAACTATATAAGGTAATACCGCTGCAAACGGTATGTAAATACCGGTAGTTAAAAGTCCAAATGATTGTTCAAAATCAATCTGACCATTTACTAATTGACCTATAAATAGATCATGTAAAAAAGATCCTTCAGTCAAAAATTGACTAATCTGCATTAAAAATCTTTGAAAAGGACCTGTAAAGAAAGGGTTTGCTATGTAATCTATCAACCCTTCTCCTATGAACCTTATCACCACAAAAGTTAAATACAAGACTAAAGCTGCAATCGGAATACCTGTCCAGGTTTTTAAAGTATATTCTTCCATTATTTCTTTAGTAGAGTGGTGTTTAGGCTCAATATGTTGTACATCATTAATTATATGTCCGATTTCAACCCATCTTTCTTCAGAAGATCTCTTTTTAAATTCTTTAACCTCACGATAATCTAAATAATCCAAAACCTGTTTGAGGCCATTACCCGTAGTTGCTACAGTCGGAATTACTGGGACTTTAAGTTCTTCCCGCAGTTTTTTAAGATCAATATTAATCCCCTTGTGATGGGTTTCATCCCACATATTTAGTAATACCACAACAGGGATATCCTGTTCTAATAACTGTAAGGTTAAATTAAGATTTCTCTCTAAATTTGTAGCATCAACAATATTAAATACTAAATCACCCTCTTTTAACATCTCAACGGCAACTTCTTCGGCCTTATTTGTAGGATCTAAAGTATAAGTACCGGGAGCATCGATCAATTCAACACTTTTACCTTGATGTTTAAATAAACCCTTTTTATATTCAACTGTGGTACCGGCATAGTTAGAAGAGGTTACACTGGTACCTGTAAGTCTCGAAAAAATTACACTTTTACCAACATTAGGATTACCCATTAAAATAACTTTCATCCTATTTACCAACCTTTACCAAGATCTTTTCTGCCATCCCGCGACCAATGGCAACTCGTGAACTATTTTCTATCTGGATAGTAATAGGACCCCTTAAAACCATATCACTTACTTTTTTTACATTTTTACCCTGTCTTATACCTAGGGAATCTAATTTTTTACGTAATCTTTCTCCACCTTTAAATTCATATACAGTTCCGCTTTCTCCAGCTTTCAAATTAGCCAAAGAAACAATTTGAGCTTTCACTATTACATCATCTCCTGAATCTATATTGATATTCATTCTCAATTTGGCACATATCTATCTTAACATAACTCACAGATTAGTGCAATAATATACATTCATCACGCCGATCAGTAAAAAAGGCAAATAACATTACAATTGATACTATAATAAAGGTTAAGGTATATCCTAAAAAGTTGATTAATACTCCCCCCAATAAAGGCAATATTATTATTAATATATTTAAACTATCTCTAATTCCTAAATAAACCGTTCTTTTTTCTTCGGGCGCAATATCTAATAAATAGGGTAAAAAGCCAATCTTTCTACCACTCATTACAAAACCTACCAAAAAGAATAGATATTTATAAATACCAGGGTTCATTCTGCCGGCTACTAAAGCTAATATCGGTATAATTCCGCCTAATAAAATACAGACCCGCACTACATAGCGAGCACCTTTTTTATCTCCTATATATCCCCAAAATAGATTAGAGGTAATCATACCAACAATTTGAAATAAGAGGAAGGTACCTACATATTCACTAGCTAAATTAAAAGTGTCTTTGGCATATACAATATAGAAAGGTAAGACCATCATACTAAAACTAGACATGTTTTCTATTAAAACAAATTTAAGAAATTTAGGATCGTTTCTTAAAAGATTAGGCACTCTTTTTAAAAACTTAATTAATTTTAACTTCTCTTCACTTACCACAGATGGTTCTTCATCTATCATCCAAAATGAGAAGGCTGCAATGATTAAACCAACAAAACCAATGAAAAGTAATATACTATAATTATTAGGAAAAGTATACTTGCCGGGACTAAAAATATATTTTACAATTAAGCCTCCCGAAAAAGCCATAATAGAGGCCACAAACTGTTTGGAAGCAAAAATCTTCTCCCGCTGGCCCTTAGTAGTTAATTTGCCGATAATTTCATTATATGATAGGGAAGCAAAACCACCGCTAATCGAAAACATAAAAATCCAAATAAAAAAGAAGATAATCACTATGCCGGGATTATCTTTACCATAATAATAGGTGGTTAAAGCCATACCTAAAAATGAAAAAGCCCTTAAATAAATACCGGTAATTAAAACTTTCTTTTTATATTTAATGTAACTTAAAAAATGACTAAATATTATATTAAATAAACGGGGTACTCCCAAAATCATTGAATAAAGGAGGCCGAAAATGATTTTCGAATCAATTAGTTCTGATATTAAGGAAGGTAGTACTGTATTTAAATCTATCATTGACATGGTAAGTGCTAGAAAAGCTCCATGCCATAAAAATATAAAGTAAACTTTTTTATTATTGACTTTGATAATAATTACCTCCTTTAGTTTTAATCATATGTATATTATCAAAGTATTATTTTAAATTCTGTAAAGTGATTACATAATACTTATTATTAAGTTAAATAAGTCTTCATATTTAATAATAAAAGCTTATTTATATTAAAAAAAGCTTAACCCAAAATAATTAAGGTTAAGCCTTCAACTAATCATATGAAATTTATACTAATAATTAACTTTTATTTTGAATATTAAATGCTTGATTATCAAGTAAGCCCATTAGGATAGCAGAATATGCAGTTGCTAAATCATTAAATATTACATGAACCCAAAAAGCAATTAAAATAGCAATTATTATCTTCTTATATTTATCATGTGCTTTACAAACATTCCTGGCTATTGTATAAAAAATCCAGCCAAAAAAGAATAATCCCCCTATAATACCCCAGCCGCTAATTATATTAAAATAATTATTATGAGGAGTTATAGCCTGTATTTTTTCACCAGGCACACGGTATTGAGGATAAACCGTTTCAAAATTACCAGGACCTACTCCAAAAAAGAAATGGTCTTTTATTAAATTTAAGGTTCCTTCATAAACTTTAATCCTCATATAATTACTACGATCATCTAATGAAAAAATAGAAAGAGCTCTTTTATAAAAACTATTGTTAGTAAATAAAGCAATACCAACTAAGGTAGTTATGATGGCAATCACTTTCCAGGACATTAAAATAGTTAAAAGAAAGCTGCCGGCCGCAGTTCCCACCATGGCTCCTCTTGAACTAGAAATAATTAAAGCACTAAGGTTTATAATTAAATAAATAAAATAAAAGAGCTTTTCCTTTTTACTTTTAACTACAATTAAAAGACCCAAAGCTCCAATAATACCAGCCTGAATTATTACACCAAGGCCGTTGTCTCCTATACCTAATATATCAGCCCTTCCCTGGCCCTTGATAATTACAAAACCATGATAAACAAATCTCCAGGAAAAATAACGGGCTAAAAAAGTAATAAGCCCTAAAATTGTTGTACCTCTGACCATATCTTTTATAAATACTTTCGGATTATCAATCATATATTTACCTAATATATATAGCCAGATAAAAACGAAGGGTATTAAAGCTGAAGAAAAAGCAAGTGATAGATCGTAAGCACCGCTTACACTTATAATACCCGTTATAAATAAACCAGCCCACATATATAAATTTATTTTATTCCATTTAGCATTTTTTAATCTTTTAAATCTAAGAGAAGAAAGTATTATTAAATTTAATAAATTAAAAGCTGGATGTATGTTCATTGTAAAACCAGTTATACGTTCCCATACTTTTGAAACTTTATCCATCTAATCACCTTTCTGCAAATAATCCAATACTCTTTTAGCTGTTTTATCAGCTGCACCTCTATCTCCCATTCTATTTTTACCAGCATTACTTCTCTTTTTATATTCTTCTTCATCTTCTAATAGTTCTAAAATTGCATAAGCTACTTTATTAAAATCTCTATCTACAAATTTTACACCTTCCCCGAGTAATCTCTTTTGATCAACTGCAAATTCATAAGTAAACTGTGCACCTGTACCCGGGAAAATAATAACAGGTTTACCCATACCGGCAGCCTGTTCATTAGCAGTGCCGGCCATACCCATAAAAAGTTTGGCTTGATCTAATACATCTCCAAAACCATTATAAATAATTGAAATTCTACTATTACCTTTTGGAGATTTTAACTGTAATTTAATATATTCGTCTTTTTTATCAATAATGTCCCAGCTTGTATTTTTTAACTTCTCCTTTAAAGAAGCAAGTGAAAAGTTGTTGGCCACAGCTGTTAAAAATTCGAATTGGTCGGTTGTTAAATCTTCTAAATTCTCAATTACATTTAAAAAATCTAACATATTGTCATAGGCTTCTTCCCTGCTACCGGGCAGGATACCTATCTTAATTTTATCATAATCAATATCAAATTTAATATTATTTATATTAAAGCAGTCCATCATTAAATTCCCATAAAATTCTGTGTTTATATTATGAGCTTTCAGATCATTTTTTGTCTTTTCATCCCGGGGTAAGACTAAATTCGCAAATTTTTTCATCAAATATCTCTCTATCTTATAATGCCCCTCAATATATTCTGATTTAGCAGTTGGGAAAAATATAATCTTGCCACCTTTAAAAATTCCAGTTAATAATAGTATATAAATATCTCCTACCACCACTGATAGTTCATCTTCTTTTCTGCTTTTAATTAAATCTCTGACCTGTTTATAAGTCTTACTTAACAAACCTGCTTTAAGGTCTTTTAAAAGATTAGTAAGACTATTACGTGCAAAACCACCACTTGGCAGTTTCACTTCTGGCCCTAAAATATTAACCGGTAAATCTTTAAATCGGTTACCTTCTCCCACAATAGGTAACACATCAATATTAAGGTCATCTTTTTTTGTTTTTTTGAATATTGTTTGTATTATTTGGGCTGTAATAATATCTTCTCCATGCCCATTACTTACAAACAATATACTTTTTTTATTTTCCATTTTTATCATCCCTGTGCAAATTGAGATTTATATAAATTATAATAATAACCTTCTTTTTGAATTAAATCTTCATGTTTGCCTTTTTCAACAATCTCTCCTTCTTCTAATACTATAATCTTATCAGCATTAATAACTGTTGATAATCGGTGTGCAATAACAAAGGTGGTCCTATCCTCAATTAATCTTTCTAAAGCTTCCTGAATTAAAGATTCTGATTTTAAATCTAAAGAGGAAGTTGCCTCATCTAATATTAAAATTTTATGGTCAGTTAATAAGGCTCTCGCAATAGATATTCTTTGTTTTTGTCCACCAGAAAGAGAAACTCCCCTTTCTCCTACTTCTGTATCATAGCCATCAGTAAAATCAGAAATAAACTGATGGGCATTAGCTTTTTTAGCGGCTTCAATTATCTCTTCTCTGGACTTATGATCTGCTCCATAAGCTATATTCTCAGCTATTGTTCCTTTAAAAAGAACAGTTTCTTGGGGCACAATACCGATTTGTTTGCGTAATGTATTAATTTTTACATCCTTTATATTAATATCATCTATTAAAATTTCTCCCTCATCAACATCATAAAAGCGAGGTATTAAATTAACTAAAGTTGTTTTTCCAGCTCCACTATGACCTACAAAAGCAACCATTTCACCGGGCTCAGCTTCTATATTAACATTTTTTAATACTTCGTCACTTTTTTTATAACTAAAACTTACATCTCTAAACTCCACATTCCCTTTTATAGGTGGCATCTCTATAGCATCTTCTTTTTCAACAACTTTTTCGTCTACATTTAAAAGATTAAAAATTCTTTCAGAAGCACCTACTGCCTTCTGCATTAGATTATAGCTTTTACTTAAAATATTTATTGGACTAATTAGAAGTCCGATATAACCGATGAAAGTTATTAATTCACCAGTTGTCATGGCTCCTCTTAGTACTTTGTGACCTCCATACCATAAAAAAGCAGCAGATCCTATAGCAATGATCAATTCTACAACCGGAGTAATTGTGGCTTCAACCTGTACTCCTTTTAAATTTTCTTCTAGGGTGCGATCATTTGCTCTAGAAAACTTTTGAATTTCTTTTTCTTCATTATTAAATGCTTTTACTATTCTGACTGCTGAAAGTGTTTCCTGTAAAATATTAGTAACATTACTCATTTCATTTTGAATCTTAGTACTTATCGATCTCATTTTAAAACCAAACTTACTTATTGCAAAAGAAATTAAGGGAATAACTATAAAGGAAACCATAGCTAACTTCCAGTCTATGTAAAGTAAAAATCCCACTATTCCGATAACCATTAGCGGTTGTAAAACAAGATTTGATAAACCTTGTGTTAAACTAGTCTGAATTACATTAACATCATTGGTTATTCTCGACATTAAATCACCAGTGCGCTGTCTCTCAAAAAAACTTAATGATAGTTTTTGTAGGTGTTGATAGATATCTTTTCTTAAATCAACAATAACATGCTGGCTTAAACCGGAAATTAAATATTTTTGGGTATAATTAAATACACCTTTAAAAAAATATAATAAGACAGCACCCGCTGCTATGTAATTTAATATTAATTCATTACCAGCAATAAGAACATCATCTATTAAAAATTTAAATAACCAGGGTATTAATAAACCTATTATCCCTACCAGGATTAGGCTTATAAATCCTCCAATTAATTTCCCCATATATGGTTTCATATATCTGAATAATTTTTTATAAGCTTTCAATTTCAATACCTCCAAAAGACATTATATAATATATCTGGAATAACCTCAATCGATTAATCTGTTAAATAATTTATATGATTGCATATTATAATAAAAAAAATCAAAACTGAGAATAAAATAATAATAAGACAGCCCAGCAAACTAGCTGCCTTAGTATTTTTAAATATTACAATTTAATTATTGTTAAGAATAAAATACAACTTAATTATTTTTGCTAAAAGTCCAGAATCTATTACCTCCAAAATTAACTACTATAGCAAAACCCATTGCGATAATTTCAGCAAACAATTCTGGCATTAGAAAACTTTCTACTAAAATTGATATTATAGTTAGCTTTAAACTTAAAGCAATAACATTTACTATAATGAATTTAACTAATACTCCCGCTGAATGTCGATGTCTAAATGTCCACCTCAAATTCCAAAAATAACTATTTATTAAACCAACTATATAACCTAAAGTACTGGCAATAATGTAGTATACTCCTAAAAATTCAAATAAAATATAAAATAAAACCAGAGAAACTAAAGTATTGGAGACACCTACAATTGAAAACTTAATGAATTTTATTAAATCATCTTTCCGCATCTTTTTCTTCCTCACTAAAACCATATTTGTCTTTAATTATATATTGAGGCCTGTTTTTAAGTTCAGTATAAATTCTTCCTATATATTCACCTAAAATCCCTAAAGTTAATAATATAATCCCACCTAAAAATAGATTAGATACCATTATAGAACTCCAGCCCTGAATAGTCTTTTCCGTAAAATATTTTAGATAAATGATTCTTAGAATATATATAAAACTGACACCTGAAATTAAAGTCCCAAATATAGTAGCTATTTTGAGCGGAAATGTAGAAAAAGAGGTGATTCCATCAAGAGAAAATTTAATCATTTTAGATAAGGAATAACCAGTTTCACCAGCATATCTTTCATCACGATTATATTCAACATAGGTCTGTTTAAAACCTACCCAGGTAACTAAACCCCTGATAAAGCGATTTTTTTCAGTCATATTATTTAATTGGGCAACAACTCTTTTACTAATTAATCGATAATCCCCGGTATCTAAGGGGATATCCACTTCAGAAATAAAATCTAATAACCTATAAAATACTTTAGCAGTTTTCTTTTTGAAAAAGCTTTCTCCTGCTCTACTTTTTCTTTTAGCATACACTACATCATAACCCTCTTTATATTTCTCATACATATCAATTATAAGTTCAGGGGGGTCCTGTAAATCTGCATCTATAATAACAGAAACTTCCCCATTTGTATGTTCTAAGCCCGCTGTTACAGCTACCTGATGACCAAAATTACGGGAAAAGTTAATTAATTTAATACCATCATCTTGCTCTCTTAATTTTTTTATATTTTTAACCGAATCATCTTTACTACCGTCATTAATAAATATAATTTCATAATCAAGACCCATCTCATTTGCTACTACTTCTTTGAGCCTTTCATATAAAGGAAAAATATTTTCTTCTTCATAATATATAGGAACTACAATAGAAATATCTTTATTCATAGCTATTTATCCCCTCTAAAGTTTTTAATAACCTTCATATCTTTATATTCTCTTATTATCTCAAGATAATCAATATTGTTTTTAATTTCCTGATAGTCTTTTTTATCAACATAAGCATAAACTGCTTTATTTGTTTTTAAATAATTTTCTAATTTTTTTACATCTCTAATATACTTTACCTCTGTCTTAGAATAAAATACCAAACTAGCCGGTTCCATTTCAAGTGAACTAACCACTTTTGTATTACTTGCTAAATTATTAGGTAATGATTCAGCTAAAGTTTTGGCAGGTTTAAACTCATCAGCTAAGGGTAAAACCATTGTTATTATCATTAACAATGAAATATACCCTATTAATATATAAGTCAAAAGGGCTCTTAATTTTTTCTCTTTCCAAAAATATACAGAAAAACTTATGATTCCACCTACAATAAATATGATTGGAAAATATATCAATATATCTAAGACTTCAATATACTCACTAAGTTCATTTTCCACCATCGGCCTAATATAATTTAGGCCCACTAACATTAAGATTCCAATTAAAAGTATTATCGAATTAGATGTCAAAAACTTTTTAATATTAGTACTCGATTTTAATAATTTATCCCACCATGCTGCAATTAGAATTGCAAAAGCAGGGTAAGTAGGTAAAATATAGCCCGGCAGTTTAGTACTTGCAATACTAAAGAAAATAAATATTACTAAGATCCAACTTATTAATAATTTATATTTATCTTTATGTGTTTGCCAACTGTTTTTAATCATGGGAAAAAGCCAGGGAATAAAAGCACTCCAGGGAAATATTCCTAAAAATAAAATAAATATGTAATAATACCAAGGGCCACCGTGGGTTTCAATAGCAGTCGAAAAACGAGTTATCATATGATATCCAAAATAATCTGCTAGAAATTGATTGCCGTGGTTAAGATATACTAAAATATGCCAGGGTAATGCTACTATAAAATAGACTAAAGTAGCAAGCCAGGTCTTACTGTATTTAAACTCCTTAAATAAGTTAATAGGTCCAATATAAAATAAAACAATTAATCCCGGTAAACCTATTGCAATAGGCCCTTTCACTAAGGTTCCCAAGGCTAAGGATATACCCATGAAAATATAATATTTCCGATCTCTATTAAAACCTAGATAAAATAATATTAAACTAGCTGTAATAAATAAAGTAAGCGGGACATCCATGTATAAAATTCTTGATTGAATTACATATTGAAAACTTGTCCCTAAAATAATACTGGCTATAATAGCAGTTCTTCTATTAAACAAAAGATCAGCAAAATAATATAAAACAGTAATATTTAAAAAGCTAAATATAACAAGTCCAATTCTAGTAGTTAATTCACTAACTCCAAAAATACTATAAAAAAATGCAGTCACCCATAAAACTAAAGGGGGTTTGTCAAAACGAGGACTGTAATTAAAATATGTATTAATAAAATCATCCCTAAGCAGCATTTCCCGCGACATTTCAGAATAAACCCCTTCATCTAGGTCCCAAAGAGAATTAACACCTAAATTAATTGAATAAAGGGGGAATAATATGATTAAAATAAGTAAGATTATCTGCCAGTTCTGCCACTGCTTTATATTTAACATCCTTACACCTCATCTTTTTCTGCCAACCAAAATGGCTGTGACCATAGTTTTTGTTTGTTTTCGTGATCTATTACTTCTATTCTTATAAAACCTTCATCTCCTTGAACTTCATAACTATTATGCTTGGAATTTACCTTTTTAACTACTTTTTTTCCAGCATTGATAAATTTTATTTCATATTCTTTATCTAAGTTAACAGTTATTATATTATCCTGGACATTAAAATTAGCTTTAGGACCCTGGGTCCCATAAAAACTACCTCTTTTTAATGCATCTTTAAGTTCATTAGCTGATATGTTATTCGTCTTTACCATAATCCAATTTTGATCTATATCTTCTAAACGATGGGCATCATCTACTGCCAAAGCCCAAATCGGCTTTTGATAACCATATTTATTTAACAAAATATGCCAATATTTAATATTTGAACTTTCCTTAGAAAAATGATTGGCAATTTCAATAAAGCTAATATTATTTAAATTTAACAAAAAGTCAATATCCCAACGCTGAGTACCCAGACCACTGATCGTAGCAGGATGATTTATTATATTAATCCCCTCACCATCTAATATCTTATCAACATCTTGTAACCTATTTTTATTAGTTTTGCTATTAATAAATAATCTGTTTAAATGCCTCCCCAATGGCCAGAAAGGATTTATAATCGTTAATTCTTCACCGGAAATTGTGATAAAGCTTTCCTCATCAAAATCTTTATTTATTGTAATCTTGTTATGGTCGGTTATAGCCAAAAAATTGTAATCCTTCTTTTTATAACTTTTTATTAAATCAGCTACTGCAATTTTCCCATCACTTTCTTGAGTATGAGCATGCAGCTGAGCTTTATAGTATTCTCCGTCATATTTATAAGGATTGTTTACTGTAAAGTTATCATATTCACTTTCACTTTTTAATTTTCTTTTACTTACTTTTTCTTCTATCTTCTCAGCTCTTCTCATATAATATAGGTATACAGCTAATGTTAATAAAAACAGAAGAGAAATCGGAATAAAACCTATCAAAAAAATACTTTTAAGCATCTTTACTGCCCCTTACCTAATTTATAAAAATTATTATTTAAATCCTGCATAATATCTTTTACAATTTTATCAGCTGCACCTTTTTCAATTAAAAGCTGATTATATCTTTCTTTTATATCTTTTAAATCATTATTTTCAAAAATACGAAAAACTTCTTTAGCTAACATTTCACTATTAAGATTCCCTTTTAGTTCAGGTACTATCTTTCTATGTTCAATTAGATTTACCAAAGAAATAAATTCCCTTTTAGCTGCCATTTTAGGTATTGCTTTTCTTTTTAAAAATTTACCCAAGATGGGAATTTCACCTATAATACCGATTAAACCAGGTAAAGGGATCAATTCTGGTTTATTCAAAGGTAAAACAACCAACATTGGGGTCTTTAAGACAGCTAGTTCTAAATTATTAGTGCCGGGTATAGTCAAAGCAAAATCTGAATCTCTCATTATACTCTGTAGATTCTTATCATGGATTTGGATCTCTAAGCCATTAATATTAATTATTTTATCTTCACTATTATACTTTGCTTGTCCCTTTATTCTTGCATCCTCTAATATTTTTTCAATATCTTTATCGTCAATAAAAGGTGCTTTACTAATAACAAACTTATATTTTTTATCTTTTTTAGAAATATCTACTGCAAAATTCAAAAATAGAGGTAGGGCAAAATTAAACTCTTTCGGCCTACTACCGGGCAGTAAATTAATTAAAATTTCATCATCAGCTTTATTTAATATATTATGGGTCTCTTTTTTAGACAGTTGAGGATCAACTGAATCATACATTAAATTGCCCACTGTTTTTAATTTATGAGGATTTACACCATCATTTTTTAATTTATCATACATAGATTTATCAGACAAATAAAATCTTCTTACACTATTTTTAAATCCAAAATCCCGTTCGGTATATGAATATATAGGATAGTTTAACCTTTTGCCTAAAAATACAGCATGCATAAAGTCTCCTCCTAAAAAAAGGACAAAACCTTGTTTAGCAGGATTAAAATTATTAGGTTTTATATTTAATAGAACATATTTCAAATACTCTCTACTATTAAAGGAAGCAGTAATCCCCTTTAATTTAGATAAAACGCGCCCTTCATTCCCACTAGAAAAAACACAGGGTGGGGTAAAGACATAAATATTTTTATCTATATTTAATTCATTTAATTTCTTGACTACTGGTTTAACCCAGGCAGAAACTTCACCGGGGCTATTAGAAGTCAATATAATATCAAGCAAAGAAATCATCCTCTATTATTCTAAATGATAAGTACTATTTAATAACTTAACTACCGGGTAATGTTTATAAAACTTAATTCGGGAAATAGAAACATTCTCCACCTCAATACTAAATATTCTGCTTAAAGGTAAATCTAATAAATAAGCAAAGACGATCCTAACAATACCACCATGGGTAGCGATTAAAATCTTTTGGTCTGGATTATCATCAACAATCTTATCAATGGTTTTACCCACTCTTTGTTCCACTTCTTTGATATGCTCACCTTCCGGTGGTTTACAGCAGGTGGGATCCTTAGCCCATTTTTTTGCTAAATCTGGATAGTCTTTTTCTATTTCAGAAAAAGTCAAACCTTCCCACTTACCAAAATCAATTTCCATCAGGTCAGCAATTGTAATAACTTCTTTATTTTGATATTTTGCTATATCTTGTATTGTTTCATAAGCTCTTTTTAAAGTACTACTATAAATAGTATCAAACTCTTCGTCTTTTAAGAATTCATAAAGCTGTTGAGCCTGCTTTTGACCTTTCTCATTTAAATCTACGTCCATCACTCCCTGATATCGAGAGTTTTTATTCCATTCTGTTTCACCATGTCTAACCAGAACTATTTCAGTTGGCATAATTACACCTTCTTATTTTTGTTTTCTTTTATTATTATAATTGAAAACCTATACTATATCAATTAAAGATAGCTATTAAATAGTGGTAAAATAAATTAACCCCCACCATAAGTGAGGGTTAATCTTACTTAATTCTTAATTATTTTTCTATAATTTGTTTTACTTCTGCTTCTAAATCAGGCCAAATTGCCATTGTTAATTGAGATAGGCCTTTAAGTAATCTTGGTGAAGCCCGGTTTAATATATTTTGATCGATGATATAAACTCTGTTGTTTTTAATAGCTGCAATATTTTTAAACCTTTCTCTATTTTTGATACTTTCTTTAGAAACCTTCATCTCAGCACTATGGGGTGTTGAGATATAGACTTCGGGGTCTTCAACCAGCAGTTTTTCTAGACTGAACTGAGGCCATTGAGTTTCTGCCAAACGGCCTATATTATATCCACCAGCCATATGAATTAAATCATCAATAAAATTATCCACTCCAGCTGTATATAGGGGATCACTCCATAATTCATAAAAGACCTTTGGTCTATCATTATTACTTAACTTTTTATCTATTAAATCTTTCATCTCAGATATCTTTATATACATATCTGCAGTTAACTTTTCTGCTGTATCTTGATTTCCTGTTATTTCACCTATTTTTTTAATATTTTCAATGGCAGTATCAACACTATTTGCACTAAATCCGGCCACTTTAATATTTAGTTCTTTTAATCTATTTATTGTTTCCATCTTATTAACTGATGCCGCGATCACTAAATCAGGTTCCATAGCAACAATCTTTTCAATATTAGGTTCTGTTATGGTACCAATTTTATCTACTTTAGTGGCTGCTTCTGGATAATCAGCATAGGTTGTCACACCTATTACATTTTCACCTGCTCCTACCGCAAATAGGTTTTCTGTAGTTTGTGGGGAAAGAGAGATAATCTTTAATGGTTTTTCTTCTATTGTTACTTCAGATCCTAATCCATCAGTGATGGTAACAGGAAACTCTTGGGCAAACACCCCTCCACTAATAATAAGTATTGTTAAAATTATGGATAATGTAATTATACTTGTTCTTTTCTTAATTCTCATTTTTTTCCTCCTTGTAATTTATAAGTATTTTATTAAAGTATTTAACAACTTTTTATTATCTTCTCTGCTTTTAACAGCAATTCGAATAAAATTGTCATCTAAACCCTGATAGTTTTGGCAGTTTCTGATTAATATTCCTTGAGCTGCTAATTTATTATAAAGTTTAGTGCCACTATAATCTGATTCAGTTAGTTCAATAAAAATATAGTTGGCATTCGGATAAAAGACTTTAAGATTAGCAAATTCTTTTAGCTTTTGATAAAGGAATATTTTTTCTCGATAAATTGCTTTTTTAGTTAATTTATTATACTGGTCTTGTGTTAAGATTACTTCCCCGGCTTTTTGGGCAAAAATATTAACATTCCAGGGATCTTTTGTTTTCATAATTCTTTTAATAATTTCTTTATTACCAATCCCAAAACCTAATCTTAAACCTGGTATTGCATAGAATTTTGTTAAGGACCTTAAAATAAATAAGTCCTTAAAGTCTTTCAGTAAACTTAAAGCAGAAATATCTTGATCTAAAAAATCAACAAAGGCTTCATCAATTACAGTAAATATTTTATTTTTTGCATTATGAGTTAATAATTCTTTGATCTCTTCTTTATTTATATACTGTCCGGTAGGATTATTGGGATTACATAAGAAGAATATATCTATATTCTCTTGCAAATCCCCTTTTAACTTATCAATATCTAAGGCAAAATCATTTTCCTTAAGTAGATAATGGTACTTTATATCAACTTCTTCCGCCTGAAGTGCATTTTCATACTCGGAAAAGGTTGGGGCTAATACTAAAGCTTCTTGCAAATTTAAAACTCTGGTCAAAATGTAGATTAATTCTACAGCCCCATTACCTAAAACATAATTATTATAATCTAAACCATATTTATCTGCTAATCTTTCTCTTAAGTTATTAGAATTCGATTCTGGATAACGGGTTATCTCCTCAATTTCTTTTTTGATTTTGCTATATATATCAGGTGGAGGACCGACAAAGTTGATATTGGCACTAAAGTCAATTACATCATTTTGCTTAATATTAAATTTAGCTGATACTTCTTTTATATTACCGCCATGTTCCTGCTCCATAATTTTACCCCTCATCTTTTCTGATTTTAAAACCACCATTAATTATTTTAGTCTTAAATAATAATTCTAATTTAGGATACTTTTTTCTTATAATATCTATAATTTCATTAAAGTGTTTTGGTCCACTAACCATAATTCCAATAACTGTGCCACTGTGAGCAATATTTATACCTAAAAAACCATCTGTTTTTGCTAAAGATTTTATAAGATCTTCTAAATCTTTTTTTTCTAAAATTATCTGATTAGCTAAACTGCTGATGGTTGCTCCTTTACCAATCAGCTTTTTATTACTACTTTGAATACCTTCTTTAATTAAATTATATGCCTCTTTTATCTCTTTATTTTTAGCTTTATTTAAGCTTAATAAGTCCTGCCGGGCATTAAAATTTATAGTGTCAACTTGACCTCCATAATCAAAAACCAGTAATGGTATGGGCTCAATTGTTCCTAAACATTTCATAGTTTTACCTTCAAGATGGTCAAATACATTAATCCCCTTTAAAAAGGTAGCATCAGAAGGTTCAATTTGTAAAAGAATATTTTTAACCAAAGATAAATCCAAATTAAGTTTTAATTCTCTTATCACAGCCAATAAAGCTGCACTTAAATCAGCCGTGGAACTGCTCATCCCTTTTGCTTCTGGCAGCTTTGTTTTGACCTCAACCCGTAAGCCAATATCTTTGATATTATAATAATCTAAAAGCTTTAATATAGCCTCTTTTGTTTTTCTTTTTTTACTATCTATTTCAATACTTCTTTTATTGTGAAAAGAAGTTACTGTTACCTCACTATAAATATCTATCGGACAGCTTATTAGAAAATTACTATTGTCAAGATATCCTTGGGCTAGTTCACCACAACTACCCGGTACTTTTACTGTATATCCCATAAATTATCTCCTTAATACAATAAGATTATTAAAAACAAAACTAAAACTTCCATCAGTTCATTTATGGCTCCATAGTTATCACCGGTTAATCCCTCTATCTTTTTTACAACAAAAGTTCCTAAGAAATATAAGGAAACAAAAGATATTATTAAAACTATTAAACCTTTAAAGAAAAACAATACAAATGTAATAATTAAAGTATAGATGGCAGTTAGCCAGGCTTCTTGTTTAGTTAGATAAAGCTTAAATGCCTTACCAAAGCCTTCTTTTTTAGCATAGGGAAATAAATAGACGGCCCAAACCATAGCACAACGGCTAATGGTCGGAGCTATAATTAAAGCTAAATTTCTCTGGCCTAATGGTAAATTATTAATAAGGCTTAATTTAAAGATTAATATTAAAGTTACAGCTAAGATACCATAGACTCCCACACTGCTATCACCCATTATCTCTAAAATACTTTTCTTGTTTTTACCCCCAAAAAGCCCGTCAAAGCTATCTGCTAAACCGTCAAAATGAATACCACCGGTTAAAAGGACAAAAAATATTAATACTACACTATCTCTAACCAGATTAGGTAAGAAATAAGTACTCACTATATTAATCACTACTAAAATCAAACCAATAATAGAACCAATTAATGGGTAGTAAAGCATTGAACTGGCAATATTTTTTTCGCTGTAATTAAGGTCCTTTTTTACCGGAATCACGGTAATAAACTGTAAGGCTATTAAAAATGAGTTCATTGCAAACCTCCTCTAAAAATCAAGGGTATCAAAAGTAGCCATCTCTTTAATTATCCGATTTGATGATTCCATAATCCCCATTCCTAGAATTGCACCGGTTCCTTCCCCTAACCTCATATCCAAATCAAACATTGGTCTCATATCTAAAAACTGATATAATTTTTCATGACCGGGTTCAACCGATTTATGAGAAGGAATTAAAAAATGAACAACCTTTGGTTCAATTAAATATGCTATTAAAGCTGCCGCAGCTGAAATTAATCCATCAATCAAGACAGGTTTTCTAGCTTTAGCACCGGCTAACATGACCCCTGCCATTCCACCTATCTCAAGTCCACCAACTTTTCTTAATATATCTATACCATCATCTTCTTTCGGTTGATTTACATTAATTGCTCTTTGTATAATATTCTTTTTGTTCTCTAAGCCTTTTTCATCTAAGCCGGTTCCATAACCAACAACTTCTGCTAGACTCAGATTGGTAGCTGCTTTAATAATTGCACTACTAGGAGTTGTATTACCGATCCCCATCTCACCGGTACCAATTACTTTAGCCCCTTCTTTAATTAATTTTTCAGTGATTTCAATCCCGGTTTCTATACTTTTGACCGCCTCTGTTTTAGACATCGCTGGTCCTACTAACAGATTATCGGTACCTTTTTTAATATTGGCATTTAATATACCATCTTCTTTTACTTTTTCAACCATCCCAATATCCACTATAGAAATATTAACATCATACTGACGGGCAAGCACATTAACAGCCGCTCCCCCATTTAAAAAATTTTTTACCATTGCTTTAGTAATCGATTGAGGAAAAGCACTTACCCCTTCTTTTACTACACCATGATCACCAACCATGATAACATGCTCTTTTTGACTGATATCGGGAAATACTTCCCCGGTAATACCAGCCATTTTAACTGCTAAGTCTTCCAGATAGCCTAAACTACCCGGAGGTTTAGTAAGATTATCTAACCTCTCTTGGGCCTTTTCCATAGCTTTTACATCCAGGTTACCAATACTTTTAGTAATTTCTTTTAATAATTTAATGTTCCACCACTCCTAACTGATTAAGAATTTAAAAACAAGTGAAAACAACAGGAAGATATAAGTTGCAATGTGCATTAAATATGTAACATCTTTAATATGGTTTACCTTGAACTCTTCTATTTTAGTTCCTAATAATGCTTTTTTACTAACTTCACCAAAGTACTTATTAATCCCACCTAATTGAATTTGTAAAGCTCCTGCTACCGCTGCTTCCGGAAAGCCTGCATTTGGGCTGTCATGTTTTTTAGCATCTTTTATAATTGTTTTAAGCGCTCTTTTATAATCTTTTTTATAAATTATAGCAGCTATAATGAAAAGAAAAGCCGTAATACGGGCTGGTAGATAGTTTACAAGATCATCGAGTTTAGCTGCGGCCCAGCCGAAATATTTATACTTCTCATTTTTATAGCCTAACATGGAATCCATCGTATTAACTGCTTTATATAGTAAAGCTAAAATTGGTCCTCCGATAATAAAATAGAAAATTGGTGCTATAATACCATCACTGGTATTTTCAGCCACAGTTTCTACAACTGCCCTGATAATTTCTTGTTCAGTCAAGTTTTCTGTATTTCTGCCGACAATTAAATCTAAACTCTGACGGGCTTGTTTTACTTCACCTGCCTGCAGCTTTTTATATATTTCCATACCTGCTTGATGTAAACCGCGAATAGCTATTGTTGTATAAAACAAAAGTATCTGAAAGATTAAAGCTAAATAATAATTTAAATAGGTAAATAAGCTAATTATAAAAAAACTTATCCCAAAGGTAATACCTAATGTTAATATTACTAAAAGTACCCCTTTAATTTTTTGCAGAAAACTTCTATCGCCTGTTTTTCTTAATTTGTATTCTAAATAAGAAATCAACTTACCTATTATAACTACAGGGTGTGGATAAAACCGAGGATCACCCATCAATAAATCAAGAGTAACAGCCGCAATTAAGATATACATGAAAACCTCCTTAACTTATAGATCCATTATCTGAAATAATTTATCTAAATCAATATTATCTTGAAAGGTTTTTGCTAATTTATTTAAAGCTTTTTCTCTTTTCTTTTTAAAACTAACGGATTCTTTACTACCTATTTCCCCTTTTCCCTCTAATAGATTGTTAATAAAAGCCCTTCTAAAATCATCATTATCAAATATACCGTGAATATATGTACCCCAAACAGCTAATTTTGTTGAATACGCTCCATCTTTTATCTCACACTCTTTTTGGGACCTTTTTATTATATTAAAAAGTGGTATTGCTTCTTTGCCTAAAATTGTCTGGCCCATATGGATCTCATATCCTTTAATTTTCACTTCTTTTAAACCCTTAAACCTATTATTGTTTTGATTTAATTCTGCTTCTATCTGATAAGTATCTTTACCCGAACTAAATATCGTTTTTATATCTAATAAAGATAAGCCTATTATAGTTTTGCGGCTACCTTCTGTTAAATCCGGGTCAATTAATTTTTGGCCCAACATCTGATAACCTCCACAAATACCAATAACTTCCTTGCCTTGTTGGGCTGCTTGTCTTATTTTTTGCGCTAAACCTTTTTCTTTTAAATAACTTAAATCTTCTGTGGTATTTTTAGTACCCGGGATAATCAAAGCATCATAATTTATCAAACTATCCTTAGGATTATCTATATATTTTAACTCTATTTCCGGTTCCATACCTAAAATATCAAAATCAGTAAAGTTAGATAAGTGTGGTAAGTTAACAACACCAATTTTAATAGCTGCCTGCTTTTTTTCATATTCTTTGATGGTTACTGAATCTTCCTCTGGAAGATCTATATCTTTTAAATAAGGCATTACTCCTAATACAGGCACTCCTACCTTTTTTTCTATAAATTCTAGACCAGACTGTAATGAGGCTTTGTTACCTCTAAATTTATTAATAATTATCCCTTTAACTAATTTACTGTTTTCATCTAAAAGTTCCATAGTTCCCACTATAGAAGCAAATACGCCTCCTTTATCAATATCAGCCACTAAAATAACCGGAGTATTTTTTAAATTCGCAACCTTCATATTAGCTAAGTCTCTATTTTGAATATTAATTTCAGCTGGACTACCGGCTCCTTCCATAACCAGTATATTATATTTTTTATATAGATTATCCATTGATTTTTCAATAGTTTCTAAAGCCTCTTTTACATAATTGTCACTTTGGTACTGACCTTTAAAATCACCTAAAGGCCGCCCCCTTTTTATTACTTGTGCTTCTTCATTGCCTTTTGGTTTTACTAAAAAGGGCTGCATATCAACTTCTATATCTACATTACATGCTTCTGCCTGCAGGGCTTGCGCTCTGCCAACTTCACCCCCATCTTTAGTTACATAGGAGTTCAAAGCCATATTCCAGGACTTAAAAGGAGCAACTTTATATCCCTTTTTATATATAACACGGCATAAAGCAGCTGCCATTAAACTTTTACCCACATTTGAAGCTGTTCCCTGAAACATAATAGATTTTTTCATTTTAATCTTCCTCTAAATTATCCAAAAAATTTGTTTTATTCTTCATACTAATATCATTTAGGTCAATAGGATAACCAGCAATAGTCATAAATACTCGATCAGCAGTGTCTGCTACAAACTGATTAGCCCGACCTGCAATATCTCTAAATAGTCTACCTAATTCATTATTGGGAACTACACCCTGACCGACCTGATTAGAAACTATTATTAAATTTAGATCATTTTTACGAGCTTTTTTAATGGTAGTTTCTATTTCATTTATTATTTCTTGTTCAATATTAAATTTTTGTGTTAAATTATTTTCATTTTTATCTAATTCTGCTTGCTTTAAAATCATGTTGGAAATAAATAGTGTTAGACAGTCCATTAAAACAGTTTTGTTATCTTTAACATTTTCAATAACTTCACTTAATGCAAGCGGTTCTTCAATAGTTTCCCAGGCTTGTGGACGTTGTTTTTTATGGTGTGTGATCCTCTCTTCCATCTCCTGGTCTAAAGCCTGAGCAGTTGCAAGATAAATTACCTCCTCTTTACTTAATTTTTCAGCAATTTCCTCTGCAAAAGAACTTTTGCCGCTGCGCGCTCCCCCCATAATCAAAAATATCTGACTCAAGATTTCCACCTCTCTTTTTTGTGGCAAATAAAAAAACCAGACCTTCGCTTGAAGCTAAAGATCTGGTGATATCCCTTGCATCTACTGATCTTGTTACCGAAGTAGTAGAGTATAAATAGGCAGGTCTCCTGACTCACAGCTTATCGTCTAACCCAACCTTCCCTGTTTAAAAACAAGTGGTTATCTGGGCGACTATCTGCTTACAGTGGCGGGCCCGTTCAGGTTTTACACCTGATTCCCTATTCTCTTCCAGCGTTACTGAAAGCACCTATTTACAACTAATATTAAATTATTCTCTTAATAATATAATACTATACTTTTTGAAATTCTCCTGCTAAGTTAACAAAATTTCTCGGGCTGGAACCGGAATAGGTTCTAGTTTATGGCTATTTTTAGCAGAAAGATTTTCTATTTTTTCTTTTACTTCCAGCTGGGCATTACCGGTTAAAATATAACGGTCTAACTGTTCATAAGTTAAACCCATCTCATCTTCATCGGTCTGATCTTCCCAGAGCCCAGCTGAGGGCTTTTTATCTATGATCTCTTGTGGTACACCTAAATGTTTTGCTAACTCTCTTACTTCTGTTTTTACTAAACGGCCGAGAACTGTTAAGTCAATCCCGCCGTCTCCATATTTAGTAAAATAACCTACTTTGAGTTCACTCCAGTTATCTGTCCCTAATACGAGATAATTATTTTGAGCTGCATAGTAATAAAGGGTGACCATTCTCAGACGCGGTTTAGCATTAGCTAAAGCAAGATTTTCTTTACTTTCTTTTTGGCCAGCCTCTACTAATTCTTTAAATGAATCATATAAGTGATCAAGTTTTTTAATTTTATAGTCAACATTAAACTTTTTGGCTACTTTGATGGCATCTACTTTATCCTGTTGATTACTATAGCAGGGCATAATCAAACCTAAAGTATTATTAGGAAAGGTTTTTTTAGCAAGTATTGAACTAACAGCTGAATCTATGCCACCACTTAAGCCAACAACTACCCCCTCTGCTTTTGCATCCTGAACTTTGCCTTTTAACCACTCTATTAGGGATTTTTCTACATGTTCATAATCTAATCTCATTTTATCACCTAACCTTCAAATTTTCCTTCAATGAGCTCTACAATACTACCTTTAATTTCAGTTATCTGCCATTTTTCTTTCACTTTTTTTACAGTCAGGGTATCCTGCATCTCTTTTTCTCTCATTTCTTTTTCACGAGGATAAAAGAATATATAGCTTGCTTTATAAATATAATAATCATCTCTTTGGGTTTTATTTACAGTTAAATCTCTAATTCCAAAAATCTTATTGGTTCCTTCTTTTTCTTCTTCTGGTAAACCACCATAGGCCGAGCGCATAGTCTCCATAACATGTCCCTCAGAAACCATTGTCTCTAAATCACCTAAATCAGCTGTAGTTGTCTGATCAATTACTATCGAGTCCTTTTTATCTATTGAACTATAGAAAAACTCTACTACTTCATCTGGTGTAGTCTGTTCTGTAATAACAGGGGGATTACCACCTAGCATTCCTATTCCGAAGATTAATCCAATTAAGATTCCAAAAAAGAGCGTCTTACCCCAATGGTGTCTGAAATAAAAGACGACTTTTTCTTTTAATCTATTTTTGGTAAACTGACTACCGCTTTTGTTTAAATTAGTCTCTCTTTCTTCTTTACTAGCTTGATAGGTATTATTTTGACTTAATTTTTCTAAATTATCAATAACTTTTTCTAAAGATTCCGGGCGTCGATCCTTGTTTTGAGCCAACATATCTAAAATTAGATCACTTAAAGAGGCCGATATATCAGGATTTATAAACCGGGGAGCAATTACAGAACCAGTCATTTTCTTATCATACATTTCTTTTTTATCTTCACCCTGAAAGGGAAACTGACCGGTAGAAAGGTGATATAAAATTACACCAAAGTTATATATTCTTGCCTTTTCATCCCAGTTTTCTCTATTTATTATTTCAGGTGGCCTATATATTTCATCAAACTCATTATCTAAGTCCTGATATCTATACTGTTCGATCTTTTTATTGATAAAGGGATTAATCAGCTTTATATTTTTATTTTCATCTAACCTGAAATAATTTGCTTTTATTTCAGCTGTGAATTCATTGGCATTTTCATTAGAGTTCCAGATCTCAATGATCTGCTTGGACCACCTAACACCTTCTTTTAGACTAATATCTGCTTTTTTAACTCTTTCAATTAAAGGAGGATAATATTGGTCTTCTTTACTTATTAGATAGTACTTACCATCAATCTTTTCAACCGCTTTGTAATCTATGATATTTTCATTATCAAAAGAATGTTTATTAATTTCTGGTTTTAACTCTTTTACTGTAGACAACATAACACGTGAACGCGGTTTTTTACTTACAAATATGGACTCAGCCACATATTCTTTATTCTCTTTTTCATATTTAATATATTCTTTATCCATAAAGTAATCGCTTACTCCTTTTAGATAATATATTTATCTTTCTTTTCAGGCCTATCATAGTATTCTTCCTTTTTATCTTCATAACCGTTTCTACCAAAAACACCATAAGTGTAATGTTTACCTAATTCCACTCCCGGCTGGTTATAGGCATTGATATTAAAGAGTTCTCCTATTAGGGCTGTCTCCATTTCAAAAAGATAAAATAACTGTCCCATCGTAAATTCGTTTACTTTAGGTACAATTACAGTATTATTTAAGCGCTGTCTTCTGGTTAAAGCAAGTTCCGTGGCTTTCTTTTCTGTATTTAAAAGATCAGATAATCTTTTATTTCTTAAATAGGAAACCCCTTCAATATCTTCATATATATCAGGAATCTCAATATCTTCATGAAACTCTTTTACCTCTATAAAGTTAACTACTTTATCATAAGGACCTTCCATATATAGTTGGGCCTGTGAATGCTGATCGGTTGCACCTAAGGCCTTAATGGGAGTTGGGCCCACATTAACAGTTTCTCCCTCTCTACTTTTTTCTTTACCTAATGATTCAGCCCACAACTGTCTATACCAATCAGCTACATCCTTGAGCGAATGGGCATAGGGCATCATAACAGACATTACTTTTCCCTGTTGATAGGCAAGATACTGCAGTAACCCACTTAAATAAGCAGGGTTTTCCCAAATATCAGGAGTTGAACAGATTCTTTTCATATAGGTAGCACCAGCTAATAGTTCCCTTATATCTATCCCCGCAAAAGCAGCGAAGACCAGGCCAACCGGAGTCAAGACAGAAAATCTTCCACCTACATTATCCGGGATATAAAACATCTTAAAGCCTTCTCTTTTAGCTATTACTCTTAAGTAACCAGAATCTTTGCTAGTTGTAGCAATAAAATGTTTGCTTATATTATCTTTACCCACCACATCTTCTACAGCCTGACGGGCAATTAAAAACAAACTCATTGTTTCAGCTGTACTACCTGATTTAGAAATTACATTAAAGACCGTTTTCTCTAAATCTAGAGTCTCTAAAAGACTTTTAAATCTTTCTGGGTCTACATTATCTGGTACATAAATATTAGGAGTAGCTTCATTTTTTTCATTGTGATAAGGTTGCTTTAAAGCACTTTGTAAGGCAATACTACCTAAAGCAGAACCACCAATTCCAAGAATAACAAAATTTTCGAATTTATCTCTATTTTCTTCAGCATACTGTTCGATCTCATCTACTACTGCATCCTGTTTATCAGGTAAGTCAATAAAACCCAATTTACCTTCTTTGTGTTGTTTTTCAATATTTTGATGAGCTTTAACAACTGTTTCTTCCATACTTTCAACATGTTCGGATTTAATACCGTGTTGTGCACCGATATATTCTTTAAACATATTATTTACATCAACATTAACTCTCATTTTTGCCTGCCACTTAGGGTCAGTATATTCATCAACCATAGGAAGTCCTCCTTTTTTATAACATATTTAATTAAAGTATACCACTTAATAGCTGTTTTTCAAGTTAATCTCTTTATTCTAATAGTTCTTTTAACTTTTTGTACATCTTAAGCTGTTTTTGATAAGGAGTTCTATTAAGTCCACTAGGAGAAGATATTACAAATTCTTTGACACCTCTAACATGACTGTCAGGCTGTAAACCTCTTTTAATATTACTTTTTTGTGAAAATTCCTTATATACACCAATCCCGGTAAAACAAGCAACTTCAGGCTTATATTTCTCTAATTTTTTAATTAATTTTTTTCGGCCTTTATCATACTCTTCACTTTTAATACCCTGGGCTGATTTAGTAGGCCTCTGAACTATATTGGTTAAACCATAACCTAATTTTAGTAATTTATGGTCTTCGGCCGGTTCATAAAGTCGGGGTGTAAGGCCGGCTTCATAAAGTAATTTATAAAAACGATTAGTGGGGTGGGCATAGTGATGGCCGGTTTCTGAAGAAGTTATCCCGGGGTTAAACCCAATAAATATTATTTTTAAACCTTTTTTTAAATGGTCATTAACTTCTTCCATTTCAAAATCACCTCACATATAAAAATATCCCCTCCTTCGTACGTTCCGAAGAGGGGATATACTTTAAAACTTTTTATTTATGTTATTTAACTTCAATTTCTTTTTCATTTTTCCAATAACCGTGTAAATTACAGTATTCTTCTACGGTTAATGTAACAGATTCATCTAACTTTAGTTTAAGTGTAGCTTCTGCTGCACATTCAGGAGTAAATGTCACATTGGCAACTTTCATATCGCCAGCATAAACATCAAAATACTCAATAAAATGTCCTTCTTCCATAGGGTGGTCTATCTCTTTACCCATTTTAACAGTTACTTCAAAAACCTCACCCTTTTCAACACTGTCTGGAGCAGTAATAAAAGGAACATGCTTCTTCTCTAAAACAGTCTTATCTTTAGGGTCATTTAAGGTCTTTACTTCATACTTAGACATTAATAACTCCTCCTTATTTTTTTACTCTGTATTAATTATATGTCATTTTTAATTATTTTTCAAATACTTTAAATTCTTCTTTGGGAGCATTACAGATTGGGCATTCATCAGGAGTACCGTCCACTACAGTATGTCCACATACTTCACAAATACTTACAGTTTCTAATTCATAATCTTGGCCGTCTAGAACTGCTTCACGTGCTTCTCCAAATAATTTTGAGTGAATCTTTTCAGCTTCTAAAGCATAATGGAAAGAACGTACTGCTTCATTTTCCTGCTGATCTTTAGCAACCAAGTTGTATGTAGGATACATTTGATCAATTTCAAAGTCTTCACCGGCTTTAGCACCTTCTAAATTTTCAGCAGTTGAACCTAATCCAAATACTGCCCCGGAAGCAACTAAGAAATCGCCCATACAGTTATCTAAAGCTTCAAAGTGATTACTTGCATGTACCTGTTCAGCATGAGCAATCGCTTTAAAGAGTAAGCCAACATTTGGAAATCCGTCTTGCTCTGCTTTGTCACCCCACACCATGTATCTCTGGTAGGCTTGACTTTCTCCACCATAAGCAGATCTTAAATTCTGTGCAGTCATATCATTTTTTACCATTTTAATTCCTCCTTAAAAGTTTATGCCTTATCAATAATTATTACTGTTAGAATTGATTATAGCATTGATGAGTAGCATTGTCAAGATTCCATAATTTGCAAAAATTTTCTATTTAATCATACAAATAATTAATCAAATTAGCATCTTTATCAATTTTAGGTTTAATAATATTTTCTCTAGCCGTTAAAACAGTTGTGACACCTGGACCATGTCCCATCTTAATACAGTCACTATGGATTACAACTCCAATACTACCGGCCCCTTTTTTAAATTCTCGGCCATAAGTATTATCACAATCTTTAAGATAAACAAAGTCTCCTAACTTTAATTTGTCAATCCCAAGATTTTTAATTTCTTCTTCATCTCCGGTAGTAATATCATAGTCACCAAGTGCTACACTAGAAGCTCCAATCCCTGAACCCATAAGATGTGCTGGAATTTCAGCAGTAACACCAACTTCAATAAACTCTTCTTTTTGAGTAATATTCATTTTATCAAGAAGGTTAGGATCTAAATTAAAGACACTGAGCTTTGGATACTCATTTAATTCTAATCCCTGTCCATAAGCTTTAATTAAAATCTCATCACCAATCTTAAGTTTTTCTAATACCTCAGGTTCAAAGTCAACAATAACATGATCGATACCACCATGTGTACCTGTCACATAACCATAAGTTCCTTCTGCATCTCCACTAATAATACGAGCTTTATTCCCTAAACAGGCTAAAAGTCCTAAACCATAATTATCATTAGACTTATTTTTATCACTTATCTTCATGCTAACACCGGGTTCAATATGATCCCCGGCCCAGCCAAATGCAGGGTCTCCAATTCTCACATTATAGGAAATACCGCCTGTACCTGGTAAAATTCTTCCTTTACCTTCTCTGTCCATACGATAAGGTGTACGAGCAGCCATCGGATGAGATATCGCACCCTGGACAGCCTGCATAACCAATCTGTCTTTGTTAATATCCAATATCTTTCACCTCTTCTTATCTCAGATTAATAAGTCTCTACTTCAGAATCAATTATAAGATGTTTTACCATCTTCTCTAAATATTTTTTATCAACTTCATCAAAGTTACTCTTTAAGGGACTATCGATATCTAAAACACCCACAATTTTATCTTCATAAAAGAGAGGTACGACAATTTCAGAATTAGAAGCTGCATCACAGGCAATATGTCCTGCAAACTGATGAACATTATCAACTACATAGGTTTTTCCATCTTCAACAGCTGAACCACAGACCCCTGAACCAACTTCAATTCTAATACAAGCCGGATTGCCCTGAAAAGGACCTAATACTAATTCTCCTTCTTTCATTAGATAAAATCCAGCCCAATTAACATTATCTAAATGGTTAAAAAGTAGGGCTGAGACATTAGCAAGATTAGCTATCCAATCTCGTTCATCTTCGATTAAAGCTTTCATACTGTCATAAAGCATTTCATAGTTTTCTTCTTTTTGTGCATTGCTCATTCTTTAAAAACTCCTCCAACTTAGGTATATAGTCTCTCAAAAATTTCTCTTAACTTTTTATTTTCTCTTAAGATTTCTAGTGAAATTGCGGCATGTCCTTTGGTATAACCATTACCAATAATCATATTTACATCTTTGCCTACCCCTTCTGCACCTAAAGCAGCTTTGGTGAAACTGGTAGCCATTGAGAAAAAGTATATAGTGCCTTGGTCTTTAGTAGTTAAAACTGAAGCCATTTCAGTATCAGGAATATTGACATTATTAATTACAATATCAGCTAATTCTCCCCCGGTCTCAGCTTTTAGTTTTTCTAAGGTTTCAACCGGCTGGGTTGCATCTCCCTGAATAATTATATCGGCTGCCCCTAATTCTTTAATTCGCTCACAGCTAGTATCACTATGTCCCATACCAATTACAGTACCGGTTACCCCAGCTCTTTTTTTAGCTTCATGTAAACAAAGTAGACCTGATTTACCACCAGCCCCAATAATTAATACATTATCACCGGGTCTTACTAATTTAGCGGTTTGGGCAGCTGCCCCTGCTACGTCTAATACAGCTAAGAAAAGAGTATCTTTCATATCAGCTGGTAGTTTAGCATAGATACCACTTTCAAATAAAATTGCTTTGGCTTCTACTTCCACCTGGTCAATATCTTTATGAACCTTTTTGATTTTTTCAATCTTTAAAGGTGTTAAAGAAAGCGAAACTAAGGTTGCAATTCGATCTCCCACCTTTAAATCACGGTTCTTTAGCTCATCTCCAATTTCTGATACAGTTCCAATTAACATACCACCTGAACCGGTCACAGGGTTATGGTGCTTACCTCTTTTATTCACTATTTGCATCATCTTTTCCTTTATTTTTTCTTCATTTTCTCCTACTTCTTCTTTGATCTGGGTAAAACTAGCTGAATCTATATTTAATATTTCCACATCAATTAAGATCTCATTATCATATAATTCCATGCTATTATCAATTTTTTCAGCTGGTTGTGGTAAAACTCCTTGTGGTTTAATTACTCTATGTAACCCATATTTATTTCCTTTTTTCATTTAAAATTACCTCCTATATATTATCTGTATTCGGGATTAGGATTATCAAACCTATCTCCCTCATCCCATTTTGTACGTTGATTACCATAAGCTGGAATACCGTCATTATCTTTTAACATTTTTGCCATATGCATTAAATTCCAGGTCATGAAAGTGGTATTCCGGTTGGTAAATTCATTTTCAGGCCCACCGGAGCCCTCATCTAAATAGGATGGGCCGGGACCAACTTCTCCAATCCAGCCTGCATCTGATTGGGGTGGTATTAGATAACCTAAATGCTGTAAGGAGTATAAGATGTTCATAGCACAGTGTTTAACACCATCTTCATTACCGGTTATTATGGTGCCACCAACTCTTCCGTAATAAATATACTGCCCATTATCATTAACCTGGCCGGAATAACTGTATAATCTTTCTATTACTTTACTACAAACTGAAGATTTAGCTCCAAGCCAAATTGGTGTTCCCAATACTAAAATATCAGAGTCTAAAACTTTCTTTTGTATGGCTGGCCAATCATCCTTATCCCAATTCTTTTCTTTCATGTCCGGATAGACCCCGGTTGCAATATCATAATCAATAGCTCTAATTACTTTTACATCTACATTATGTTTTTCCATGATATGTTTTGAAACATCTATTAAGCCTCTGGTATGAGATTGACGGGGCGATTTTTTTAAAGTACAGTTGATAAATAATGCACTTAAACCTTCAAAATTATACTTAATAATATCCACCTCCATTAATTAAGATTTAAAATTTCTCTTGCTTCTTGCGGATCAGCTATTTCACGTCCGTATTCTTCGGCTAAACGCACAACTCTTTTTACCAATTGAGCATTACTCTCAGCTAATTTACCTTTTTTATAATAAATATTATCTTCAAAACCAACTCTTACATGGCCTCCCATAATAATAGAATGGTAGGCTAATTCTAATTGATATCGCCCGACTCCAGCCGCGGTCCAGGTGGCTTCTTCTGGTAAGTGCTCTACCATAAAAAGCAAGTTTTTAACTGAAGCAGGTATAGCACCCGGTACACCTAAAACTAAATCAAAATGAAGGTGTTTTTTTAATAATCCCTCTTTTTTTAATCTTAAGCCATTATAGATATGGCCCACTTCAAAACATTCTAATTCAGGTAAAACATCATACTTATCCATTTCATCTGCAAAACTTCTCATCAAGGGTAAGTCATTAACAAATATATCATCACCAAAGTTAGTAGTACCACAGTCTAAAGTAGCCATTTCGGGCTTAAGATAGACTGGCTGTATTCTCTCCTGCCAGGTCATTCCAGCTGCTCCCCCTGTTGATGGTTGGATAATAGCACTAACACCTTTGTCTTTCATCTTATCAATAGCCTTTTTAAATACTTCTTTACTTTGTGTAGGGTTTCCATCTTGGTTTCTAACATGTAAATGGATAATAGATGCACCTGCTTTTTCTGCTTTCAAGGCTTCTTCGGCTAACTCTTCCGCTGTAACTGGTAAATTAGGATTATCTTCTTTAGTTACCTCTGCTCCACAAATAGCCGCTGTAATGATTAATTTATTCATAGTACTTATCTCTGCCTTTCTTTAGGTACTACACAGGTACCACTTGCTTTACAGACTAAAATGGACTCATCTAATACTTCACAAGCCGAGTCATATTCGGCTCCTTCTACGGGTGCAATTACTTTATGGGCTGTAAACTCCATTTTGCGGGAAGTATTACCTTTTTTTACGATTTCTCCTTTTGCTTCTATAAAATCTCCTGCATAAACAGGGGCAGTAAATTCAACATCATCATATGATAAAAAGAGTCCTTCATCTCCATCACTTCTAATTAGTAACTCTGTTGCTACATCACCAAAGAGTTCTAACATCTTGGCTCCATCAACTAAATTACCTGCATAATGGGCATCATTTGTACTCATTCTCATTCTAATCATTGCTTTTTCTGTCAACTTTTTCACCTCACTATTTATTATTAATATTTTGATATACTTTTTGCGCGATATAAGATGCAACCTGGTTTGGTTTTGTACCTGAACCAAAACCGGCATCAAAACCTAATTCTAAGGCTAATTCATGACTTATTCTAGGACCACCTAAAACTAAAATGAAGTCATCTCTTAAACCTTCTGCTTCTAATATTTCTACAAATTCAGTTAAATTTTTAATATGTACATTTTTCTGGGTAACTACCTGTGAAACTAAAATAGCATCTGTTTTCTCTTTAACAGCTTTTTCAATTAATTTTTCATTAGGAACCTGACTACCCATATTATAAGTATTAAACTGAGGGTACCTCTCAAGTCCATATTCACCAGCATAACCCTTCATATTGAGAATTGCATCTAAACCGACTGTGTGGGCATCTGAACCTGTACAGGCCCCAACTACAGTCAATGGTTTGCCTATCTTTTCTTTGATATAGTCATTAATTTCATAATAGCTCATCTCTTCTGTTTCAATCTTAGCTACATTAATCTTATCTAAATTAACAAAGACATCTGCTATCGCATAAACTACAAAAAAAGTAAAACCTTCTCTTAAGTCTTTCATATCTACAACTTCAACTTCTTTTAAACCCATCTTAGCACAGTAAACCCGGGCTGCTTCTTCAGCTTCTACTCCTTTTTGTACAGGTAGGGTAAAGCTTAACTGAATTTTGCCGTCATTATAGGTATCTCCATATGCTTTTATCATATTATCTTTATCTAGCATCTAGATCCAACTCCTCTGCAAAGATATCTATAAAGGGATTAAAGTAATCCGGTGATTTTTTAATAACACCATCAGAGCCTTTACCGCCATCCATTGGTCTTTTAATATCAGCAAAGATACCTTCTGATAAGGACTTCATTAACCCTTTGTCCGCAATATCTTTTAATATTTCAGCCGTTTCTTCTAAAACCTGATTGGCCCTTTTTTGGATCTTACCATCCGGTTTAAACTGAATTTCATCACTAATATTACGGGCTGAATTAAATACATGTTTTGCATTTTCAATACTTAAGGCCCTATCCTGTAAGAAGGGAGTATGAATTGCTTCTGTTAACATACCCAAAAGCTGTATACTTTGATTGGTCATTATAGAAGCCATATTAAACATTCCATCCATTAAATGGCCTCTAAATATATCACCATTCATATATTTGGTAGGCGGCATATATTTCAAGGGTGAATCCGGGAAGATCTGTCTTACCATTTGAGCTTGTGCAAGTTCCATTAAGAAACTATCTTCAATCTCTGGATTTATCTCAAAGGCATGTCCTAAACCAAGCTGTTCTTTAGACAGTCCAGTCCTTAAGCCTAATTCTTCATTGATAAACTGAGAAGCCAAAACTGTATGGGCTTCTTTTACAGCATCAGCAGTGGTTAAATAATTATCTTCACCCGTATTTATTATTACACCTGCATAGGCATTAATCATTCTAGAAAAATGCTGATCAACAAAAGTCCTCTTCATATTTATATCTCTAAATAGTATACCGTACATGGCATCATTTAACATCATATCCAGCCTTTCAATTGCACCCATAGCTGCAATTTCAGGCATGGCTAAACCTGAACAGTAATTAACTAACTGTACATAATGGCCCTCTTCTTTGATAACTTCATCTAAAGCTTCCCGCATTATTTTAAAGTTAGCCTGGGTTGCATAGGTGCCGCCAAAACCTTCTGTAGTGGGTCCATAAGGTACATAATCCAAGAGACTTTGGGCCGTGCTTCTGATAACTGCAATAATATCGGCTCCTTCTCGGGCGGCTGCTTTAGCCTGTTTTACATCTTCATAGATATTACCGGTAGCCACAATTACATAAAGCCAGGGCTTTGGTCCAGGTGGATGTTCTTTTTTCATCTCTTTTCTAATTTTAACATTATCTTTAATCTCATCAGCTTTGGCTCTAGCTAACTTTAATAAATAATCATAAACCTCTTCATTACTTGCCTTAGGCAGCTTAAAAAGGCCCACTTCATCTTTAGCTACAGCTTGTGCTAGTTTTTGTACTGAAAGTTTAGTTTGTAATAGTGCATTACCAAACCAGTAAGAAATACCCCTGTTAAGTTCCTCCTCTTTTTGTACCTTTTCTACAATAACATTAGATAGAGGAATGCCGTGTTCATCTACGCCATCTACTCCTAATAATCTTAAAACAGTTCTTTCAACTGAAGTTGTTGTATTTTTAGCAATCTTGTCTTCCACATCATCTGCAATATCAGCTGTATAATTCCTGCAGAGATCAATTAACTTTTGATCTAAATCTAGTTTTAGTGCCAAGGTACTCCTCCTTTCAATATTCCTTTGACTTAACATTAAACGTAGGAATATTAAAATTGTTTTTTATATTATCTAATAATTTATCATCATCTAAATCTTTACCCTCCGGATTATAGGGGTTAATGGTTAGGGCAATCAAATTAAGAGGGTAAAGTACGTTCACCCAAATATTATTTTTTAATAGCTTATTGTACTCCATCTGGTCTAAAAAGATTTTGGTTGCATCTGGGATTAAAACAGTTGGTTTGTCTAAATTTAACTCTATAATTTTACGACTAATTGTATTTGTAAAAGCACCATTGATAAATATGTACTTTACTTCACTTCTATTTTCTTTTAAATATTTTTTTATCTCTTTTAACAATAAAAGAGAAGTAGGGGTTTTAAAACTAATTATTTCGTCATCATTAGTCCATAAAATGCTTTCATTTTTTTGAGCAAACTTCTGAAGAATAATGAGTTCATCATTATTACTAATAGTTTTTAACTTGAGTTTTTCTACCTCATATTTTGTTTTAGATACTACATCTTCTATATCTTGGCCGATAACAGCCCCTGTTGATAAAACTACAGCACCACTTATTTTAGGCAAGGCTGAACTTCTCCTATCTAGGGCACCATCAATTAAGAGATAGTCAACCCTGTTAATCAGCTCACCTTTAACATACATCAACTGACTTAATCTATTTATACCAACCAGCTGCACTTCTCCTTCACTTAAAGACTGATAAAGGTTAACATTTCCCATTGTAGAAGAAATATCTGTACTTGTAATTTTTTTATATTTTAATTGAGAACCTTTGAGAGCTCTTTCAGCTGTAATAAAAAAGTTGCCCGGATAAACCTTTACCGGTGGCTTGGCCTGTCCAGTAATTAAATCAATACTTTCACCATCCCGGCCATAAGATAAAAGACCTAACTTATATCCTTTTAAATATAGTTCTTCAATAAGCTGATTTAAGGTAACAGTCTTGCCTGTATTTTTGGCAAGTCCAATGATAGAGACCGTTTTAATATTTTTATTTATTATTAATTCACTTAATTTAGAGTCCATTTTTTACCCCTTTTTAAAAAAATGCAATTATTATGCCATTAATTATAGGCTTAAGATAAATGGTACCAAAACTGGTACTAAAGTAGAAAGAACAACTCCACTAATAAAAGCAGGTATGGCAGTTTCTTCACCGGCTACTTTTTTAATAATCGGTAAGGTAACATCCATTGTAGTAGCTCCTCCGGGTCCTATTGCGGGTATCTTACCGATATAGCGCACAATAAAAGGTAGTGATATGATTGTAATAAGTTCTCTAAACACATTAGTTAGAAAGGCAATAGAACCTAACTCCACACTATGTATTTTAGTTATTAATACAGCAGACAAACTATACCAGCCGAAACCTGCCCCGACTGCCAGAGCATCTATGGCTACCATATTTAAAAATAAACTAGCTACATAAGTACCTAATAAGGTACCAATTATTATTAAAATAGGAATCAAAATTATTTTAAGCCCTAAAATCTTAAGTTCTCTAAAAGCCTCTTTATTTAAGCCGATATCTACTCCTACTCCAAAGAGTAATGCAGCTAAAGCATAAGTAGTTATTACCTCGATTATGGGTAAATATCCATCCTTTAATACAGTTAAACCCAAAATAATTCCGATTATTATCGAAATTAAAATAATCAAGGTAAGCCGATGATCAGATTCATTATCTTCAAGCGGCTCTTTAGGTTTACCTTTTTGATAGTTGTTTTTTATAAACTTAGAAAATAATTTTAATAATAATACACTACCGATAATACTAAATAAGGCCAGGATAAATGATTTAAAGCCAATCACGCCTAATTTACTGATGATTTTATCATCAACCCCAATCCTAGCCCCCATCGAACCAAGTAGGATTATTAAACCTATTTCTGTAATATAGCCTGAAAACCTATAAAAAATATCAGGTAAAGGCTTAAAGTATCCAATTATAAAGCCGGCAATTAAAAATACTAAAATTAATGTAATATCCATATATTTTCACTCCTAGTTATCTTTTAAATTATATTTTTTTAATTTATACTGCAAAGACTGTCTTGATATATCTAATTTTCTAGCTGCAGCACTTATATTATTATTTGTCTTTTCTAATGCATTTTCTATTAAATTCAACTCAATTTCTTCTAAATATTGATCTAAGGCCGGTAACTTTTCACCATTTTTTACTTTCCGGTCTACAGTATAGTCTTTACTGTTGATATTCCTATTTTGATCTAACCGTTCAATGATATATCCTGGTAAGTCTCCCATATCAATTTTATCTCCATACTGTTTTACATTATAGGCACTCTCAATAACATGTTTTAGTTCCCTTACATTACCGGGCCAGCTGTAATCCTTAAAGATTTTTATTAGTTTAGGTTTTAAGCCTTCAATATTTTTATCAAACTTCTGATTATAATGATTAATAAAGTTATCGGTTAAAAGCATGATATCATCTTTTCTTTCTCTTAAAGGCGGCAGATAGATATATACTACACTTAAGCGGTAATATAAATCTTCTCTTAACCTGTTTTCTTCAAAGGCTTGGTCAGGATGCATATTCATGGTGGTAATAATCCTTACATCAACTTCTTTTTCTTTTTGCCCCCCGATTCTTCTAATTCTACCATCCTGCAGCACTCTTAATAGTTTGGCCTGTAAAGAAAGGTCCATGGAATTTATCTCATCAAGTAAGATAGTGCCTCCATCAGCCATTTCAAATAAGCCTGGTTTACTCTTCGCTCCCGTGAAACTACCTTTTTCAGTTCCAAACAGGAGTGCTTCTAAAAGGTCCTTCGGTAAGGCCGCACAGTTTTGGGCAATAAATTCTTTGTTCTTTCTCCAGCTGGCATTATGAATGCTTTGAGCAAATAATTCTTTACCGGTCCCGGTTTCCCCATATATTAAAACTGATGAATCACTTCTAGCACATTTCATAGCATCACTTATTGAACTATTGAATTTAGGGTTTTGTCCTATGATATCAGCAAATTCATAACTGGTATTATTATCAACTTCCTTTTTAGGCTCAGAATTATTACTGTCTTTTAATTTATTTCTTAAATTTGTTATATCATCGACTAATTCTTCGGTTTGGGTTATATCCTTGGAAATTTCAACTGCACCTTTAGTATCATCTTCAAAGAGAATGGGAAAAGTGTGATTAATAGTAATTATCTTTTTCCCGCGGTAATTGATAAAGGTTTGTTTATGGTTGAAATACTTCTCTTCATTTTTTAATGTCTTCATTAAAGTTGATGTTTCTAAAGTTAAAGAAGGAAAAACTTCAAATAAATTTTTCCCAATTACTTCTTCTGGTTTTAAACCATCTATTTCAGAAGCCTTTTTATTGTATAAAATTGTAGTACCTTTATTATTAACTACATGAATTCCTTCATTTAAATTATTTAACATCTTACAGAGACTTTCATTATTTAAATTTTTTTTAGGATTAATCCATTTTGTGTCCATATTTATCCCCCTGATATTTTTCGCTTATCTTATTTATTCTATCTATAGTAAATTAAACCTGCTTTTTATGCAAGTTTTTTTGCATAATTGAAAAATTTCTTGCGCAAAAAAGGAATAAATAACTGTTTTGTGGAAGTTAATATATTGAGGTGAGAAAATGCCAAATACAAAACTTTTTATTAAGGGAAATCTTATTAACCAAAAAAATAGCGATGCCTTTTTAATTGAAAATGGAATGATCAAAAAAACTGGTAAGACTAAAAATTTACTCGGCAAGTATAAGAATCTTTCAGAAGTAATCGATTTAAATAATCAATATGTAACACCTGCTTTTAATGACGGACACCTTCACTATTTTTATTACTCTCTTTTAAAAGATAGTATTGACCTTAAAAATTGTGAATCAATTGAGCAGGTATATAATAAGATTAAAAGCAAAGCTGGTCAAGCCCCTGAAGATAGCTGGATTACAGTTATTAACTGGGATGAAGAACAATTTGGGGGAGTAAAAAAATTAGATAGGTATGTTTTAGATAAACTTTCTAAAAATATACCTATTTTAGTTAAACGTAGATGCTTACATCTTGCCTTTGTTAATTCTAAAGCACTTGAACTAGCTAATATTAATAAAGAGACAAAAGATCCAGCCGGCGGCAAAATAGTAAGGGATAAAGAAGGTTACCCAACTGGTGAACTCCAGGATGAATCAATTGGAATTATCGATGATATTGTATTAGAAAAACAAAGAAAAAGATTTAAAAATATTTTAAAAAATTCAGCAAAAGATTTCTTAAAAAGAGGTATCACCTCTATTCATACCGATGATTTAGGACATAAAAAATATCGGGAAGATATATTTAAAAGTTACTATGAGCTAGCAAATGATAAAGAAATACCTTTAGATATTACCCTACAACTAAGGGTAACTAAAAAAGATGATTTTGATTATTATAAAAAGATAAGAGAACAAACTAAAGATATTAAAGGTTTAAAAACCGGTCCTGTTAAATTTATGTTTGACGGTTCCTTAGGGGGCCGGACGGCTGCTTTAAGAAAACATTATACAGATGATACTACTACTAAAGGTGAACTTCTATTTGACAAAGAAAAGTTAGAAGAGTTAGTTGAGCGTGCTTATCAGCTAGATTTTCAGCCTGCCATCCATGCCATAGGAATTAAAGCAGTTGAGATTGTAAGTAAAATATATGAAAGGATGAATAAAAAGTATCCACATAAAAACTTAAGACCGATTATTGTACATGCTTCTATGCTCGATGACAAGCTGATTGATAGGGTAAAGAAAAATAATATTGTGCTTTCCATTCAGCCCACCTTTATTAGTTCAGATTATAAGATGGCTGATAAAAGATTAGGGAAAAGAAGAGCAAAAAGTCTTTATAGGATGAGAAGTCTCTTAGAAAAGGGAATACATTTAGCTGGTAGCTCTGATGCACCGGTTGAAGATATTAATCCTCTATATGGTATTTATGCCTCAGTTAAAAGGAAAAAGCCGAACCAACCTCAGGAAAAAAGCTGGCATCCTAATGAAATTATCGATATTAAAAAAGCCCGAGAGCTTTACACCACAGGGCCTGCTTATCAAAACTTTGAGGAAGATATTAAAGGTAAAATTAAAGAAGGTTATAAAGCGGACTTTATAACCTTTAATAAAAATCTCTTTAATATAAAGTCTGAAGATATAATAAATCTAAAAGTCAGATCTGTTTACAAAAAAGGAGATTTAGTATTTGAAAGTTAAACAGAACTTATATATTTTTTATTAACATATTCTGAAGTCATTGCTTTTAACATTGCACCATAGTTTAGTTTAAACTCAATTTCACTGCCAATTTGCAGTTCTCTTTCGGAGTCAGTTATATCACATAATAAGTGGTCACTACTGGCTCCAATTATTTTTACACCTTCTAACATAGGTGTCATTCCTTCTACTTTTACATCCTGTCTCCCTACTGCTAAAATAGCTCTCTTTCTAACACCTTTATCTTCAAATTCCGGCTTATTGCCAAAGGCATCATGACCAATCTGGCCCGTTGGTATAGAGGGCTTTTCTTTTAACTCAATAATTTCGGCAGTCAAGGTTATATTATTACTATTTAAAAAGGGTATCTCTCTTTGATGGGTTATATCTGTACCCTGAATTAAACCTTCCCCTACTCTTAGATTATTGACACCTTCAGGTAACTGTTCTTCGTCAAAAAGAATGGTGGTTGCAGTATTGCCACCTGAAACTACCTTTAAATCATAATTATATTTTTCTTTTACTTCTTTCTTTAAATCAAGCAGTATCTTAGTATTATCATAAGTAGGCAGTACCCCTCCATAACAACCAACATTCGTTCCTAAGCCAATTATTTTAATACCATCAATATCTAAAGCATCTTCCATAAAGTCCATAAAGTCTTTTACAAGGACTCCTTCTCTTAAGTCACCAACATCGACCATAATTATTACTTTATGTACTTTATCTTTCTTCTTGGCAGCTCTTCCGATACTTTCTAAAGTAATAAGTTCCGAATTTAAACTTATATCAACGTACTTAATTAACTGTTTAACTTCAGAAAGGCGGGGTAATCTTAAAAGTACCATATCATTTTCAAAACCGGCTTCCCTCATCTTAATAATATTTTTCATCCTGGAATCACCTAAAGTTTCAATACCACCCTTTACTACAGAGTTTATCACTCTTAAATCACCGGCACTGCCTTTGACCACACCGGTTATATTAATGCCTCTTTTGTCACATTCGTCTTTTAAAATACGAGCATTCTCTTTTATATTAACCAAATTAACATTAACACGAGGAGTTTTATTCATTAAATCACTTCCTAACTATATTTTTTAGATTACAACAATTTTAATTATATTATATTCAACCGTTATCTTCAACACTAACGGAACTGGAATGATTATTGCATATTTAATATATTGGTATAAATATATTCTTGTTTTATGGGAGGTAGACAATGCGTAATTATAAAAAGTATCAAATTTGGAATGATGTAAAAGAAGAAGAATGGAATGATTGGCACTGGCAGGTTAAAAACAGAATTACAGATGTAGAAACCTTACAGAAAGTAATTGATATAAATGATGAGGAAAAAAAAGAAATCGAATCTTCTTTAAATACACTTAGAATGGCTATAACACCCTATTATGCGTCTTTGATGGACTATAGTGATAGAGACTGCCCAATTCGCAAACAGGCGGTCCCCACCGCTAAAGAACTTAATATGGGCAATGCTGATATGGAAGACCCTTTACATGAAGATGTAGATTCTCCGGTTCCAGGACTTACTCATAGATATCCTGACCGGGTATTACTATTAATTACAGACCAATGTTCAATGTACTGCCGTCACTGTACTAGAAGAAGATTTGCCGGAGTAACTGATAAGTCAATGCCAATGAATCAAATAGATAAGGCAGTCAAATATATAAAAAATAATGAAAAGATTAGAGATGTCCTTCTTTCAGGTGGAGATGCATTATTAGTCTCTGATGATAAATTAGAGAAAATTATCAAAAAATTAAGGGCTATTGAACATGTAGAAATTATCAGGATTGGAACCAGAACACCCGTGGTTATGCCGCAGCGAATCACTGATGGTCTGGTTGAAATGTTAAAGAAATACCATCCGATCTATCTCAACTTACAGTT
>Ga0209925_1000007_pt1 | contig 101015 bp, 120 predicted proteins | sample SalPonR2_A_D1_MG_FD_185702 | JGI IMG/M metagenome (GOLD analysis project Ga0209925, IMG submission 185702) | Salt pond soil microbial communities from South San Francisco under conditions of wetland restoration - Salt Pond MetaG R2_A_D1_MG... ... | reverse complement strand
AATTGTACCAAACGCTAAACAACGATATACTGATGCATTGTATAGACATTTAGAAGAATGGAGAGCTGGTAATAAATACGATGAAGAATCAGGTAAAAACCATTTGTATCATGCTGCATGTTGTATTATATTTTTAGCATGGTTTGACGAAAAAGAATTAAAAAATAAAAAATAAATATGTTATTAGACGATTATCAAAAAGAAGCTACTAAAACAGCAGTATATGACGAAAGCAACCCAATAGCTTATTGTCTGCTTGGTTTAACAGGTGAAGCTGGAGAAGTAGCTAATAAATATAAAAAAGTTTTACGTGGGGATAAAGAATTATCTAATGAACTACGTAAAGAAATGGCTAAAGAATTAGGTGATGTTATGTGGTATATAGCTATGACATCTAAAGAATTAGGTTTTAGTTTAGATGCTATTGCACAAATGAATATTGCTAAATTACAAAGTCGTAGAAAAAATAAAACTATCAAAGGAGATGGCGACAATAGATAAAAAGTACAAAAATCTAATAAACAAAATATTTGATGAAGGTTATGAGTATGTAGACCCAAAAAGAGATGTAAGATGTAAACAAATTGATGATTACAAAATCACTTATAATTTAAAAGAAGGTTTTCCTATATTAACTACTAAAAAAATAAACTTTAATAATATAATAGGTGAACTTCTTTGGTTCTTACGTGGTGACACTAATATTAAATATCTTGTAGATAATAATATTAATATTTGGAATAAAGATGCTTATAATTGGGCTAAACAAACTAACAAATTTACTCCAAACTTATCTAAAGATTTTAATTACTTTGTAAAAAAAGTAAAAGATGCTAATCATTACCCTGATAATTTAGGAGATTTAGGTAGAGTATATGGTGCTCAATGGAGAAAATGGTTTATAAGTGATAATAATCCGGGAGGACTAGACCAAATATCTAACTTGATTCAAAACCTTAAAGAAAATCCAATGTCTCGTAGACATATTGTTACAGCATGGAACCCTGCTGAGTTAGATAATATGGCTTTACCACCTTGTCATTGGAGTTTTGAGATTATTGTTAGACCAACTACAAGAGTAGAAAAAATAACAAATCCTGGCGTATATTACGCATTCACTTTAAAATGGCATCAACGTAGTGTTGATACATACCTCGGTTTACCGTATAACATAGCATCATACGCTTTGTTAGCTCATATTATAGGTAAACTTACTAAAATGAAACCATTAAAAATTATTGGTGATTTATCCAATGTTCATCTTTATGAAAACAGTTGGAACGCTGCTACAGAAATATGTGGTAGAAGTTTAGATAAATATAAAGCACCAAAATTGGGTATTATGGACCATTTAGAAAATAATTTTATGGATACCTTTGATAATTTTATTAATAATGCAAGAATTAAAGATTTTAAACTATTAGATTACGAAGCATACCCTAATGTTAAAGTAGAAATGTTAGCACCTAAATCATAATGAATGAAATAAAAAGATCACAAAAATTTGGATACTTAAAAGTTGGAGAACATTACGAGTTTGGATTATTACATCGTAATGGTACAGGAATTAGAGTAGTTGGAAGAATAGAAAATAATGTTGACAATCCGAAAGGAGTAGTAGAAGGTATTGTTAAAATACTGAATTCACAAAAAGATTATATTTTACCAATAGATTCTAAATTTAAATATTAAAAAAATTCTCATAAGCCATAATGAGAAATTTTTAGATTGATAGAAAAAGGGAGGCTCTTTAGCCCCCCTTTTTTTAATCTGAATTATCTTGTTCTAAATAATTCGTAGCTATCTCGTTCTAAGAATCTTTCTATACTATATACAGAAGACATATAAGGAATACTTCTTTTTAATTCTGTATATCCTTTAATATTATCTTTATTAGTTAAAGGATCACCAAATACATCTGTATCAGCTATATAAAGCATTGAGTTAAAAGAAAAAGTTCCCAAAGCTTCAAACATCTTAAACGATTTAGTAAATCCAGCAGGTGCTGTAGTAAAGTTCTTAGCTATGTCATAGAAGTTATATTGCTGAGAATAGTTACTCATTATAACAAATGCTAATTTTTTAAATGAATCGTCGTCGTCTGCGTCTGAAAAAATCATTAAATAAGCAGTGTACAACCCAATTAAACTAATCATTGTCATAAAAAAATCTACAACTTGTTTTTTACTTTCTGGATCTAAATTTTTAAACTTATAATTGTCTCCATTTTTACCTTTAAATCCAAACATTCTAGCAAACATTTTAGCTATTACTATCCATCTACCTTCATTAACTTTAGCTACCCATTCCATTACATCTTCACCATTAAGTTTATCTCCAGTAAATCTGTAATAACCTATAGTGTCATCTAAACTTTTAGATCTCAAACCATTCATTAAAATAGCTGGTAAATATTTCTTAAATTGTAACACTAATTGACCAAGAGGATAAGCTTCTAAAGCTATTCTTTCTTCTCTTCTATAACCACCATGCATTTGCTGGTAAACTCTTTTAAGTTTTTGAGCTTCTCTAGAATCTAATTCGGTAATAGTTTTTTCAACATTACCTGATAAATCTTTAACTACACCTCTTACGCCACCAGTCCACTCTACTGTAGATATACCTTCTTTAGTGACTACATCATAATGAGACCATAAAGATTTATCTTTAAACTTCATCTTTTTTAATTGTGCAGCCATAATAATCATAGCTTGCCATTCTTCCGGTATAGTATGGAACATATACATTGTTTTAGAACCAGTTAGAGCTGATTTTAAATCTCTTCTTTGTGTTAATAGTTCTTTTTCAGAAGTTGCCCAATCATAATTATCTGGTAAATATTTTAGCTTTCTAGCCAACAGCCACATTTTATTATGTTTGAGATTACCCAATATAGCATCTTTTTGCATATTTGTCCATTCTACATGGGCTGCTGCTAAATCTTTAACTGTGAAGTCTATAACGTCTTCGCTTATACCCACAAGCTTTGTAGATACAGAATCAGATATTGCCTTTCTAGCATTTACCATTGATATAAATATCATGTTTCTTGTACCATTAATTGGTTGTAACCACATAATAGGTGCAGAAACTATACTAGCTAATCCGGCAAATAATTTACCAACATCTATAGATATATTACCAACTCTTATCTTTTTTCTAAAGAATTTATGATAATTTTTTCTATCTAATACGTCTAGTAAAATTTTATCTTCTAAAAATCCTACTGTATTCTTATGTTCTTTTTTAACTTTAAATTTAAAGTAATGTTGTAAACCTCTACCAATTGCGTGAACAGAATCTAATTCTTCTTTCATATGCATATTGCGCATAAACTTATCAAATACTAATTCTAAATTAAAGCTGTGATCTGCTTCGCTAATTATTCTATCAGAACCTAAATATTTAATAGGTAAAGCCTCTGTATCATTACCCCATTGCTCGTAAGTATCTTCTATCCAACGTGTTAAATTTTTATTAAAATAATATTTCCATCTGGCTTTACTAAATAAACCATAATCTTGACGAATTTCTTCTTCTGTTTTAGGAATTCTAGGTAAGAAACCTCTACTATATTCAAAAGGTTTAGCTCTGTTTCTGTTAACTAATTCCATATTAGTATAACGTTTACCGTTAACATCTACAGTAGCTATTTGATGCATTAATCCTTTATTCTTTTTATCAAAGAATTCATAAAATTCATTCTGAATAAAGTCTAACAATGCTCTTTGTTCCGGGTCTAAAGCTTTCCATAACTCAGCATCGTTACGAGTAACCATTTCAAAATATTTAAGGTCATCTTTTTCTCTTACTGTGTAAGCAAAATCATATAATCCCGATCCGTCACCAACAAAATAATTTATAAAGTTTAACTTATCTCTACTTATTGTATTGATTGTACCTTTACCATTAGCTCTTAAATAATTATTAAGAACTGGTAACATTAGTCTATCAAACTTTTTCTTCTTTTTTTGATATTTAGTTTCAGCTTTGTATTTAGCTTCTGTTAATATTTTATTATATGTTTTTAAGTAAGGATTGTTTACATCATAAAAGTTACCTATCCATCTAGTAAAGAAATCCATATCTTCAGATTCCGTTAAATTAACAGTTGGATCTTTTTCTAATTCTATTATTTCTTTTGTTAAATCTGCAATTTTGTCTTTTAATTCGCCAGCAACGTGCGTAGAAAAAGCTGTTCTATTTATTAATGTTTTAAGTTCTTGTTTTTTATTTGCTAATAATACGTCTGCTGATTTTTCTTTTAACTCTTCAGTTAATTCAGATGGTATATGGTTATAAGAAGTAGAATCAAAAGCTGAAGGATTATCCCTCATTATTTCTTTATATTTGTCAGGTTTTTCTTGTTTTAAATAATCTTCGATCATTTTTAAATAAGAATCTACTTCTACTTTTCTTTTGTTATCTATTTTAGTAGCTTGATAAGCATTAGGTACCCAAATAGCCATTAAGTTTTTAAATTGCATATCTGGATTTTCTAACTTCATCATAAAGGCATAAGCCATAATTTGAAGTTTTGCTCTGTTTCTAGGATTGTCTACTATATCATCTAACTGGTCACCATATTTCATTAAGTGTGTAAAGTTTTCTGCATCGAAACTTTGTCCAGTTTTCCAATCTATTATAGAAAAAGAACCATCTTTATGTTGTACTAAATTATCGACAGCACCCGCGTAACCTAATAAATCACTTTTAATTTTAACTTCCGCATTTAATAAATCGTTAGATTTTATAACTTTTTGATTTTTATTATTTTTTCTTACTGATATATCAATACCCGCTTGTGCAAATAATTTAGGAGCTAAATCTTCAACCCATTTAAATTGTGAAGTAGTAAAACCAATACCCATAGAGTATTTAACTATTTCGTCATTTAATCTTTGGACTTCTTTTGGGTCATTAGTCATCATTTTTTGTAGAGTAAGGTGAATAATTTTACCTTTATTTCTACCATATACTAATATTTTAGAATGTTCTTTTACATAAGTATCATAATCTACTAGCCCATATTTAGTATTAAGTTTTTTATCTTTAGGTATATTATCTCCCCATAATCTATCAGCTTCTTTTTCTGAAATACCTTTATCACTAAGATCTCTTACAAATTTAGCTAAGAAAGATTTGACACCGCTAGTCACACGATTGTATTTACCGCTGTTATAAGTATTTAATTCTTTTTCTCCTTCTTTAGTTTTTTCAACATCTACATTAATAGTCTCAGAAGTTTTAAGTAATTCTTTTAGTATAGCATCACTTAATTCTTTATCTTTTTTCAACTTAGTTGTAAAAGCTTGGCCCGCAGAAGTTTGTACTTCTAAAGATTTATCATCTATTTCAACATCTATTAATTTATCTTCTTCTAATGTATCTAATAGATTAAGCACATCATTTACAGCGTAATGTAATATACTACCCTCATTTATACCTAATAATTTAGCAATTAATTTAAACAGTTTATTAAGTATATTTTCACCTTCTCTTTTACTCTTAATAGTATTAAGGTAAGCTTGAAGTTGTGGGTTAGTCATTAATTCATTTATAAACTCGTCTATTGAATTAGAACTATAAGCATAAAAATGAGTAGCATTATCTCTAACAGCAGCTAGTTTAAACTCTTTGTATAATGCTTCTATATTTTTTATTATTTCTATTTGTTGCTCAGATAATCTATTATTTGGATTTCCTTTTTTGTATTCTGATAAACTATAAACTAAAAAATCGTGTAATATTTCGTGGGTTAATACATGGTCTAATTCTGACTGAGTAGCAGTAGCAGAATTAATAATTATATTTTTTCTTTTAGGTGAGTATTTACCCATATGTTTAACACCTTTTTTACTTTCTACATTTACAGTTAATGTATCACTTAATAAGTGAGCATAATTTAAAACTATAGCTTGAGCTAAAGGACTTCCTTTTTCTTCAATCACTGTAATTAATCCTTGCTTATCTAATTTCTTTAAATCATCTGTAACAAGTTTAGATTCGTGAGCTTCAGTCATAGATTCAACATAACTGCGCTCTAATACTTCTTTTGGTTTTACTTCTTTTATCTCTTCACCAGTTTCTTTGATAATATATTCAACTACTGTTGCGTCAAAAGCTGTAGGGGTAACACCCGTGATTTTAAATTGTTTTCTATTTGTCCTATGGTCATCAACATAACCAATAAAAGTTTCACCTACCGTATAACTATCAACCTTACCTCTAAAAGAAGGTTCATTTAAAGATTTTAAACGAATACTTAATTCGTTTCTAAAATATTGTTCTATTTCATATTTAGCATTTTCAAATAAGTATTCGTGATTCAAATGATAAAAAGATTTAAATCTACCAAAACCTACTTTATGGTAGTAAACTACACCTGCATTAGTGTCATCATTATATCTTTTATACACTATATTTCCTTTGTCTGTTTGCTGTTTTATATATTTAGGAAATTTAGATATAGGCATATCTGATTCTTCGGGTAATTCAAATTTTAAATCGTAATGGAAATTTTCATCTTTACCTCTATAAAAACCTTTTTCATTTTTAGAAATTAAACCTTTAATAGCTTTACCAATATAAGGTAGACTGTCAGAATTATTTAATACATAATGTATTCCAAAGTGATCTTTTAATCTTTTTAATTTAACAGGATTATTGGACAATTCTTTAATTGCTAAATCAATTTCTTTAGATGTAGATTCTATGATATTATCACTTATATAAGAACTATAATTAGAAAGACCAAAAGTTAATCCTTGATTTATAACAGAATACGTCATTAAATCTTGTTGTAAATCATCAGGTAATCTTGAAAAATCATCTTGTAGTTCTACAATATCATCTATTTCTAAGTTTGTACCAGCAGTATATTTTATATATTTTTTACCATATCTAGAATTTTCAATAGATATATATTTTAAAAATTGATTGTCTGAATATTCTTGATTATTTAAATATTTAGATTGAAGTTCATCTATAAAATTATAAGACCAAGCTTCTGTTCCACCAACAGAAAACTTACCATCCATTAAAGAATAAGGTTTTTCATTACCTTTTTGTGCAGCATCTTGCACTCTAGGTATACCAGAAATTATGTATTTCATAATTTCATTTTTCACACCTTCTCTAACTTCATTAGCATTACCTTGTTCTGTTAAATCTGATAATTTAACTTCTAACACATTATCTATAAAATCTTTTACTATTTCATTATGTTTGAAAATAGAATTTTCTATTTGTTTTTTAGTATAAATAAAAGATTTATATGCGTAAAAAAGATGTTCATTTTGGGTAAAGAAATTAATAATGTCAAAAGGAAAACCTTCTTTTAATTTTGCTATTATTGGTTTTTCTGCTTCTAATATTTCATCAGTATTTTCAAAAATAGAATTAAAAATATCATTTAAATCTTCCATTTTATTATGAAAAACTGGAAATTGTTTTACTAAGTTAGCAACAGAAGCTATTTGTTCTATGCTTTCACTAATACGATCAGATTTAATAAATTCAGATAATACTAAAATTTGATTAATTAATTCTTCTTTGCTATAAGATTCTAAATCATTATAGTTATCTTTCCTTGTAGTATTTAAGTTTTTACTACTTAATGTATAATCTTTTAATATTTCATCAATAGAAATAGTTTCTTCTGATATTTTATTTAATAATTCTACTAAATCATTAATCATTTTTCTAGCTTCTATATTAGAATTAAAAGGTCTTCTTTTAGATAATTCAACAATTACTGGTTGTTGCATTATTCTAATTGCTATTTCTGGTTTTACACCTAAAGATATTAAAGATGCTAAAGCTGGACCGGTTACACTATTAGCATTAATTGCTGGTAAAATTTGTTCTTTTACGTTATCTATAGCAGCGTTTACTAATGAATCTAATATTTTCCATACAGAAATACCAGTTTCTTTACCGTTTTCATCTAATTCTATTTCTGATATTTTATCATACTGTTGACCATCTATATTTATTATCAGTCCTTCATTTTTTATTAATGGTGAAGAATTATCAGAATTAGTTTTAACTATATAAGCTAAACCTTTCATAAAGTTTGCAAATACACCTGTTAATTGTACACCATCAAAATTAGATTTATATACGTCGTAGTTATTAGTTACGTCCGATAAATCTATAGATCCTTTTTCGTCTTCTACTTCTTTGGTGAAAGGTTTTAGTCTTTCCATAGAAATAGGAGATAACATTCTGGTTCTTGTTTCTTTTTTAGATATTACTTTTAAGAATTCTTCTAATATAAAATTCTTATAGTAAGCTTTCATTATTTTATTATCGTCAGATTTAAAATTATCTGACATTTTGTATTTACCATCTATTAACTCATAACCTATTGGTTCCCCTTGTAATTCGTGACCATTTGGATAATTTTCTCTTCTTATTATAAACAGAGAATCGACATCAAAATCGGAACCATGTAAAGGTACTAATTCTTTAGGTGCTATAATTACATTAGTACCTTGTGAATCATAATAACCAGCAATTTTAAGAGGTACAGCAGAGTGTAGCTCTGTAGAAGGTATACGGAAGCCCATTAAATCTGGTCCTAATAAAAAGTCTCCGGGCTTAGTAATATTTTTGTAATCAGAAGGAACTATTACTTCTGCGTACATTAACCCATTTTTATCAACTTTGTATTCTAATTCTCTAAATTCACCAGTAATTTCGTCTTTTATTTCTATACCTTCTTGTGATTGAAGTACTAATTTAGAACCAGTAAATTTAGTTTTTATTATATTTTTACTTAAGGCATTAGCAAACTGAATTACAGCTTTATCTGTAACAGTAGGGTAATCTAAAGATACATTGGCAGAAGATAATATTTCAGATATTCTTTCAGAACCTTGTACCCCTTTAATAGCTTTCATCACTATTGACTTAACACTACTTTTAGCAATTTTAGTTTGTGAATTATTAAGACCAAGTTTATATAAATTAGCTAGTGCTTTGTATATCTTTTTAGTTTCTACTTCATTACCTTTTAAAGCAGATAAAAAATACATTAACTGTGTAGGATTTGTAACAGTTGTATCTATTTTATAATAAGGGTTAAGTTGAAGTCTAAAAAAGTCATTATCTATCTCGTGAACACTATCTTCGCTTATTTCAAACTCTAAACTTTCATTTTCTGCTAATTCAGAAGTCAGTTTATTTAAATATAAGTTGTCAATATTTACTTGTAAGTCTTCATGTTGTTTACCAACTTTTACACCAGATGCGAATACTAACTCGTCAACACTTTTTGCTTCCATTGCTTCTCTAATCTTAAGAAGTTTTGGATGCTTAGAAACTAATTCATCAGTTAAAACAATAGAAGAATATTTTACCATCAATGGGTACTCTACTATTTCACCATTAGCTAAAGTTCTTTTTACTTTTGGTTGATATATAGTTGGTTTTAATACATTTCGTATATTAGCTACTTCACCAAAACCTTTTTCTAAATCTAAAGCTCTAGAAGGAAGCATAAATCCTTGAGCGTCAGTAGCTTCATAATCGTCACCAAATTCTTTAAGTAATTCGTTTATTTCTTTTTTAAGTTGGTCTTCTGATTTATTTTCATCTTTAAGCATTCTAATTAAGAATTCTTTAACAGAAAATTCTCCGTCCTCTTTAACATAAACAGAATCTTTAGCTACGGCAATTTTGGCTTTCTTTTTCATACCAACACCTTCTTGAGTATTAGGTCTAACACCCGGTGAAAACACACCAGACATACGCTTAACTAAATCAGTAGCATTTTTAAAAGCATTAAAATTACCAACAACTAATTGATTTAAAGAATAACTATTTACATAATTATTCATAAAGAATATTTTAGCTAAATCTTCTATATCGGATTTAGAAGTCATATATTCTTTTTTACCTTCAGAATTGACAGATGAAAAACTTTTATGATCTGTAGAAGTATCTTTATTTTTGTCCTTTTTCAATATTCCAGCATCATAAAGTTTGCCTCTAACCCTGTTTATGGTTTTAGGCATTTCTATTTGTTCCTTTAATAAATATTCAACAAAATTTTCCGCTTTATTTTCTAATTCTTTAAATGCTTTTTCTGCAATTTTGTTTATTAATTGATTAAGCTGTTCTTCATTTTTTGATGTAGAAATTAAAGCGTCTATGTCTTTTTCTGAAACAATGCTAAAGTTAGTATTTTTATTAGCTTTGTAATTAGCTAAAAACTTTTCTAATTCTTTACTGTTTTTTGATAAATTTTTAAGAATCATTTTTATAGATTCTTTAACTTTATTTTCACCAAGTAATCCAACTTCTGCACCTATAATGTTAGGACGGTTAGATGTTGTATAAAAGAATTGAGTATAACGTAAATCTTCAGAAGGTGAGTTATTTATATCAGAAATAAATCCTGCGCTAAAAGACCTCATCATCCAGAAGTTTACATCTTCATTTTTATACATAGTAGCGTAATCACCACGTTTAATACCGTCGTGATCTACATAATTATAAATATGATTAATACCTTTAGTAAAAATGTTATTTTCAATAACTCTTGACGTATTAAATATTGATTTTTTTAATGTACCTTTAGTACCAGAAAATAAATCATCAGAAAATCTTTTTACAATACCATGTATTGTATCCATTGCTTGTGAAGAATTACTGAACATATAAACTTTTTTGTTGTCAGCATTTTTAACACTACTGACCCTCATAAATTCTTCATTTAATGCTACAAGGTTAGCCAAAACATCTATAACAGAATTATTATCGGTTAATATATGTTTAGGTAAAACTACATCATCTTTTATTTCTTCTTCTTCTATTGCCCCCTGATCTAAATCATCTTCGTTGTTAATTTTATTTTCTTTTCGCTTTTTACCTATTTCTTCTAATCTTTCAATGAAGAATGATAAGTTAGATTGTACTATACGTTTAGCATTATTAATTGGTAAGTTGCTTGTGTCTTTAGAAATGTAACCGATAGAAACAAAGAAATCTTCTAATATTTTAGCAGCTTCTGCATTATTTTTTACATTTTTTATTCTTTTTATTAATTCTCTATTGTTATCAAACCACTTATCTTTAGCTTCTTTATCAGTAAAAGTGTCTGTAATTTTATTTTTAATTTTACTTTTAACACCTTGTATTGGAGTCAATGATTTACCAACCCAGTAAGTCAATTTTAATTTACCAAAATCGTTTTCTTTTTCTACAATCTTAAATCTTTTCTCTCTTTGAGAAATTGCATGAGAAGTTAATTCTACCCATGTATTTCTAGCACGTTCTCTTTTAAATAATTCATTAATTACATTAATTGGTAAATCAGTTTGTTCTTGTATTGCGAATATTAAAGTAGAACTAGTTTTGTCTCCTTTTAATTGGCTAAGTTTTATAATTTTAGTTTCACCATTTTCATTAATGTATTTAAAAGTTTTTAAATTTAAAAATTCTGAACCGTAAGTATCAATTATTTCTTTAACAGTTTTATCATTATATTTTCTTTCGGGGTCATATTTTTCACTAGTATTTAATTTTTTTCCAGACATACCAATGGCTTCTTTATATAAAGACATTAAAGAAGAGTATATGTGGTTAGTATGTTTACCTCTTTCAAAAGATTCTAATTCTTGTAATTGTTTTTCAAAAGATGTTAAGCTTTCTTTAGATAAATCTTCAGGTAACATCATAGAATTTAACATCTGTAACGCTTTCATATAAGCATAACGGCTGTTAACATATTCTTTAGTATTACCTATTTCAATATTATAAAAGAAATGCTTAACTAAATCAGAAGATTTGTACTCGTGATTTACTCTATCTAAATCTTGAGTATGGTCTTTAATAGAAGCTAAATTTTCTTCAGCAGAGTTTTCGAAATCTTCTTCTGACTCTATATCTTCTATTTTACCAAAATTTCCTAATTTTAAATTAGGATAAAGTTCCTTTATTAAAATATCAAAGTTTGTTTCTTTTTTATTTATTTGTTTAAAAAGTAATTCTAAAAGATCTAATTTAGCTTGGTTTTTATCTGAAAGACCTACTTGTTTTTTTACAGCATGTGCTCTTTTTATATCATTTTGTAATTTATCTTTAGTTACTTTTATTACTTCTTGTAAACTAATTGGAGTGTAAATACCTGTTTTTTCGTGGTAATAACCTAAAGAATAAGCTTTATTATATTGTCTTTTAACAACGTTTTTAAGTTGTCTATAATTTTCTACATTTATAAAGTTTTCTTTTATAGAACTCATTGTACGTCTAGTATACAAAGGAGCTCCTGAATAACGTTTAGAATATTTACCATTGTGAACATCTTCAAAAAATTCTGTTAAAAAGTCACCATGATTTCTCCAAAATAATAATACACGTTTAAAAAATCTAAATATCTTATCCGTGTAATATCTAAACTTAGATTTTTTATAAACAAAATCTTGAAACTTTTCAGCCATAAATTCTTCTAACTGAACAGCATTCATTCCTTTTGTTTGTGAAGGGTAATATTCTTTTACTTTATTTAAAAGAGTTTCTCTCTCTTTAACAGTAAGAAAATCATTAAATAGTAAATGAAAAACTTCGTGTCGTAAAACAACATCATTAATTTCACCATTTTCTGTTTTCTCTAACCAAATTTTTCCTTTTTCATAAAGTCCAAAAAGCTTAGCTTCGTTAGGTTTTCTTTTAGAGTTTAAAATATAAGCTTCTACAGCTTTTAAATTTGATTCATTAAAGTTAGGAAGTATTCTCTTGATGATGTTTATAGCTTCTTTAACGCTAATAAAAGAACCGTACATTTCATCACCTTGATAAGTACGTCTATCGTCTTTTTTCGAAAATAACCAATCTTCATCACCAAATACATCACCTAAATTATCTTCTGTTAAATTATCATCATTTTTCGCAGATGGTTCTTCTTTTTGTTCTGAACCTTTAGTTTCCGTTTTAGATTGTTGACCACCTTCAACTATTATTTTAGTAGGTTTTACATTATCTAATTTAGATTGTAATAAAGATTCTAATTCTTTTATTAAATCTGTATTGTATTGTATTTCACCATCTTTAACAGTTACAACATTGGTATACTTATTATTAAAGTTAGAACCATCATTTCTAATAAATAATGGGTATCTTAAGTATTTAGATGTACCTTCTACTTTGTTTTCACCGGTACGGCTATCAAAAGAAAATAATGTTTTTAAGAAATCTAAAGTTAACGGCTCTTCTAATTGTTTTCTTACATTGTGTAAATCTTGTATAGTTAAATCGGTAGCCGCAATTATTTCTTGTTCTTTTTCAGCTATCGCTGATTTACTTTGATTTGCCCATGTATCTTTGTCTCTTGTAGCTCTTTCATATTCTTCTATATTATCAAAACCTAATACTATAGCAATATCTCTTAAATAATGCAAATAAGCAGCGCCAACTTTCTTTCTGTCTATTAATCTTTGAACTAAAGGTTTAGCGGTAGCAAATTTATGTACTCTACCACCTTGTGGAGTTTTTTGATGCACTGATATTTTAAATCTGTAATCTAACTCAAATTTAGCATCAAACGGATTAGCGTTTTTAGCAGCTTCTGAACTTATGTAAGAGTTACCAATTGCTATTTTATTTAAAGCTCTTTGTGCAAGACCTTTACCTTTTTTTATGTAAGATTCTTTTCTATATCTAGCGTTGTTAGCAGATTCTTTTTTATGACGTAATTTATAAAGTTGTTCTTCACCATCTTTTTTAGGTAATTCATGCTTTTCAAAATCTTCGGAATATTTTTCGTTATATTCTTCTTCTGTTACTATTGTGTCTCTTACATCATAACCATAAACTAATTCTACGATTTTTCTCATTAAATTACCAGCTTCTTCTGGTAATCCATGATTATCTTTTTTATTTAATTTTATAGAATAATTATCTTCATCAGTTACAAAGTCATCAGAAAACTCTGCAATTAAATTATTAAACTCTTCGCTGTTATATTGTATACCATGTTTACTTTCTAATTGATCTACAATTTCTATAAATTCTAGAACAGGCTTAGTAACTTCGTCATCGTTTCTAAGTTTTCTAGGAGACATTCTTACATATTGTGTAGGAAATTCTTTAGTTTCTACTACTAAATAAGGTATACCATGAATAGGATTAAAATTAGGGTTACCAAATTTCTTTTGAAAGCTATCTTGCTTCTTAAAAATTCTAACGCTAAATCTTAAATCTTTAGGTACTTTATGACCAGATTCAATAAAGAAACCCTTAATGAAATCATTTATAGTATTAGCTATAGGTGAATCATTAACAGTATATTTTATTTCTTTTTGGTAGTTATATCTTAAAGGTGTAGCATATTTAACTTTTGCAGATTTAATGATGTGCTTTTTCTTAAATATATATCTTCCATTTTGATCTATTAGTTCTGAAACTGGTACATCACTATCTAATAATATTTTACCAATCTTTGTATTTTCTAATTCGGTACCAGAAACTACTCCTATTTTAGCCCAAGAGTCGTTTTCTTCACCTACTTTAGCCATTACCCAATATTCGATTTGACCCCAGTTTTCATATTTAATATATACAACTTCGGTGCCTTCTGTAACAAGAGTTTCTCCTTGTGTACCGGGCTTTAATATATTGTTTGTGGGATGCGCTAAATCGTGAGTAAACTCTGCATTAGGATCTTCCTTGGGTTCTTTTTTTGGTGGTGGAGGATTATTACTACCATCATCCATTTCGTCAATATCTTCGTCTTGCTGAGGAGTATTATTAATACTTTCAGGAATTTCACCTTGTGGATCTTTAGGATCTTTAGGACCCGTTGGATCTTGTGGATCTTGTGGGTCAGTAATATCTTCTATATCGTCAATTATTTCTATATCTATATCTAATAACTCTTTAAGTATTTCAGATTGACGTACTTTTCTATTAAAATATAATTCTTTGTTTTGTTCTCTTTCTTTAGCTCGTCTTTCGCTAATATCTGTAATAGACGTATTTACTACATGTTTATATTCATCTCTAAAGTCAACAATAGCTACATAATTTTTAGCACGACTAATAGCTGTATACATTGCTTTATTGAAATCTAATTCTGACATTTTTTTATTGTCATACGACTTCTTATTAGGATCAATAGCTACAACTATATTTTCTATAGTTCTACCTTGAACTTCTTCATAATGTACAACTTCTACTTGGTCACCATAACGATCTTGATATTTTTTCTTTTCTACTGGGTTATTAACAACTATAGTAACTAATCCTCTATCTTTTTTAGAGTTAATTACTTTGTCTATTTCTATTTCACTTTTTATAACATGTACCCCAGAAGCTTCAGGTTTACCAACTTCAGCATTAGCTTCAAATGTAACATTACTTACAACAGCTCTTTGGTTTTGGAACATGTCCGCTGCTGTAGCAATTGGTGCAACGTCTGATCTATAAACAATAGTTAAAGGTGAAATATCTGTAACGTTAGCATTAGCTCCTGCTATACGTGTAACAAAAGGTTTTTCAGATTTAGTTATCTGTGTGGGGTCACCTAACATTAAAACTTTAATGTCTTTACCTTTAACCAATTCTAAAAGTTTTTGGTATTGTGCATCTGTAAAACCACCGATTTCATCTACTAATAAAAGTTTTTTATCTTTTATATCGTCTTCAGTGATTTCTTCTATACTTTTAGAATTAGCTTGTTTTACACTATTAGCAATAGACTTAGATGATTTATCATTATGCCCTATAGCAAAAATATCATTGTTAGAAATATTAGATATTTTAGAAAACCATTTAGCAACAATCATTGTTTTACCAGTACCTGCGATACCGGGCATATAAGCTAAATTGTCCCCTTCTTTTTTATTTTTAGTATTATAAAACTTTAATAGTTCGTTTAACACTAAATCTTGTTGAATAGTAGGTACTGGAAAAATACCTTTGTCGTTTTCTTTATTTAAACTGTTAAAAGTATTTAAACTGTTTTGTACATAGCTTTCAACTATAGTACCTTCTACAGCTTTACTATTAACACTTAATTCTATATAGTTTAAACCTAAAATGCTAATTTGTTTGTCGGCTAATTCTATTATACCATCCTTAGATGTTTTATTTTCATCTACATAAAGTTCTTCGTTATAACTTTTGAGGTTTTCTATAAACTCGACAAAATCTCTATTGTTATCCAATATAATCATTGGATGTTTTTTGTCGTAATTTTCTTCTTTGTAAAAGTTCATTAAATCAAATAACTGTCTAAACAAAGTAGAACCACTTACCTCTGGTCTAGAAAGATAATTTTCTACTGTTGAACTACCAGTAATTTTAACAATTGCTGAAGCCAATTCTTTTTTGTTTTCGGATATTTTATTTAATAATGCTTTGTTATTTTTAGCAACTTTTACTTTTTCAATAATTATATCAGCATATATAATATCAAATTTCATATGGTCTTCTTCTTTAGAAGCCATATCTAAAAGCTTGTTTAAAAATTCATCACCTACTAATTCTCTAACAAGTATACTGATTTCACTACCATCAAAGTTATAAGTATTATCATTATTAATGTCTATACCTAAACTTTTAAATATTAATCTAGCTTTTCTTTTAGCTATATTAATTTGTTTAGAAAGTCTATTAGTTGCATTTTTTTCTGCAACTTTTAACATTTCTCTTAATGTTTCTAAATGTTGTTCGGCAGTATTAAATTCTTCTTTTAATTTTTTTCTTTCTTCTTCTGATAAATCTTCATTTAATACTTTTAATCTAAATTCTATTTCTTCGATTAATCCTTTTACTCTTTCTACTTGGTCAAAATTTTCTTTGTCGTTTTCGTACATAGAATGTAGATAATCAAACAAAGGATGATAATCTAAAAATACAGTAGCTCTATAATCTAAATATTCTGCAGCTTTTTCTTGCTCATAATTTTGCAAATCTTCTTCGATTGCATCTTTTATTTGAGACAACATTTTAACAGCAGCATTATATTCGTTCTCTCTTCTTTCTATATCTGCAATTAACTCTCTATATCTGTTAGATTTAGCTTCGTATTCTTCATCGGTTATTTCTAAAGTACCAATCATATAACCTTCTTCTAAATCCGCAAGCTCTGCTTCTGCAGTTTCTTTTTCTTCCATTAAAGGTATTAGTCTTTCTGATTCTTCGCGAACAGCTTCTTCTAACATCTTTAATGCTTCAGGAGAAACATAATTAAGGTTATTAGGATTATTTACCCATCTAATTAATTCAATTAAACTTATTTCTTTATTATTATATTTTTCAAGAAGAGTTCTTAATTGTTCTTCTTGTATATATGTCATACCACGTTTTAAGAAATAATCTCTAGATAATCCTTCTGTGTCTTCTATACGCATACCCATAACGTCTCTTACACGCATGGCTTCATGTCTACCTATATCAAGAAGAGTACGTTTAGGTATTTCCATCATACCTGCACGAGTAGGTATTTTTTCTGTACCGTATATTTTACCATCTTCGTTTTGAAGATATTTTCTTTTCTTTTCTAAATAGTTAATGTTTTCTTTTAACTCTTTAGCTTTATCTACATCTTCTTCTTCTTTTAATTCTAAACGAAATTTTTCTATTTCATCACTAATAGCTGTAAACCCTCTTGGTGTAACTTCTTTAGATAATTCAGATACTCTTTTTGGGTCATTAAGAAGTTCAAACCTTTTATAACTATCTTCTAATAAATCTTGTATTTCTTTTTCTTTAGTTTCTATACTATCAAACAGTTCGTTGTCTAAAGAACCTACACCAGTAGCATCATTAGATCTTTCTTGGTTTCTAGTTAATAAATCTTCTAAAAATAATTGTTTAACACCTTCTGCAAATTGTGCTCTATATATTCTTTCTTTTAATTCTTGATTGTGGAAAGCTGGCCCATCTTCTTTAGAAACTCTATCAAATAAAGTTTCCAATCTTTTTTTAAGAGTGTCATTTAGTTTGAAATAGCTTTCTACTCTATCCAATCTTTTGTTTAATATACCTTCTATTAACTCTTTTTCTGCACCAGCTTCTATTTCTTTTTCCGCTTGAAGCTTAAGTTTAGTTTTTAAAAGCTCTAAAGCTTCTGGAGTTTCCATGTGAGGATCATTCATTGCTGCAAATATGTGTCTAGCAAATATTAATTCTTGCGTAGACTCTGCTGCTAACCCATTACCAACTACTGATTCAGCAAAGTATTTATCAAACAATACTTTGTCCGTCATGGTTTGGAAAAACAATTTACTGAGTTTTTCGTGATCTATTTGAGGTTTTCCCTCTTCATCAACTACTAATTTGGTACCTGTTATGTTACCGTCATCATCTAATTGATTCTCGGTTTTATAAAATGAAAGAGCATTTTCTTTAAACATTAAGTTACCATGCTCTAAAAACTTTTTAAGGTTTTTAGCCTGTGCTGCTTCTTGTTGCAATTCTCTTTTTGCACCAAACATACCCATACCACCACCAAGTAATGATCCTAAAAATATAGCTACTTGACCATCAGTTTCTCCTATATTAGTAAATAGTTTAGAAGCTAAGTCTGTAGTCCAAGATTTATAATTAGTAAGATCTTCTGGGTTATTGAGTGAAACATCTTCCATTGTAGACTGGATAGCGTGTTGTACGTTTTCTTCCCAGAAACCTTCCATTAAAATACCTTGTCCCACCTTAGCACCAATCCTTTTTCTTACGTCTTTGCCAGCAATTTTAGCAAGGTTATCTAAATCTAATCCTTCACCAGTCTTAGATTTATCAATAAGTTTTCTGACTAAGTTGTTATTACCGAAAAACAATGATTGCTCCCACATATTAGACATATACAATGTGCCCATATTGAGAGCAAAAGTATTCATTGCTGCTTTGTTAGCATCTGATAATCTTACACCTTGTTGTAATAATTGGTCACGTATGTCTTTAGCTTCGAACGAAGCTTCACTAACCGTGTTATAAAGAGTTAAAGTGTTGAGATCTATTTTGTTAGCTAAGTCATCAATTTTAGTTGCAAAACCTTTACCTTGATTCATGAAAGCTCTAGCTGTTATTTGTTCGGCTTTAGCTTGGTTTAAACCTTTGTTAAACATTTTCATCATTCTGGCTGCGGACTTAGCGCCAAAACCACCTTTACCAATTAATCCAGCTTTAGAAGCAATACCTCCCGGTATAAATGCTGATGCGGCAAAAGCCAAACCATCAATAAAGTCTTCTGCCCAGAATTCAGAAGTGGTAATCTTATCGAAAAAGTCACCATTTTTATATTGATTAGTTTTGTATATTTCACCAAAGAATCCTTCTTCTTTAACGTATTCTTCAGCAGTAGACATCCAATCTACAAAAAAGTTATCCAAAGCAATAGAAGCAGCTTTGTTCATTTCTGCTTGATTACCTGTTAATGCCCCATGTATAGCTGTAGGAGCAGCAGCAATTGCACCACCAACATACCCAACACCTTGTGCAAATTTGGTAGCAATAAGTGGAGCAAGTTTTGAAAGACCTTTGGCAAATTTCCAATCTTGTGCTTGTGCTCTTATTTCGTCTATGTCCATGTACTGTCTGTTAACAGTACTCATGTACGGTTCGTACTCTCTAGCGTCGTAACCAAACATAGGTTGATTACTACTAGTAAGACCAGTAATTCGCGGGTCTGGTTTAGGAAGTCTAATATTTGAGAAGTCTGGATTTCCAGTATCTTGTGGATTTCCTGTTAATCCTGTATTTGGATCAATAAGACTTTTGGTATATTCTAATAAATTTTGTCTGGGCATATTTATTATTTTAAAATGTCTTTACCATAATGATTTAAAATCATTGTTAATTCATTCATTAATGCGTGCATTTGTACATTTCGAGAAGATCCTTTGTGACCTAGGCTTTCTAAATCGACTTGAAATTCTGGTCCTCTAAGGTTAGACAAATAAGTAAGATTCAATCTTGCAGTTTCGGTATAACCAGATTCTTTTAAGTTTTTAACTATACGTCTCAAATCCCCATAACTTAAAGCACCTTTTCCCCCTAAATCAAGAGTTCCATCTTCGTCTATTTTTATAGCCAAGTTTGCATTATCACCACCCGGTTCTGTACCTTCTAATCCCATTACATCTGTGTAATCAACACCTTCTACTACTTTAAATCCTGATTCCAATAACGAATCATTGGCTCTAAGTGTAGCAGCTAAAGCTTTACCGTCCTGACCTCCATTTTTTTCTAACATTGACAAGAATACTTCTTTGTTACCTTTAAATTTAGTACTAGTAAATAACTCTCTAGGATCCATTAATACTTCGAAGATTTCACCATCTGGTGAAGTTAAATTATAAGATATTTTAAAACCTGTGCTATGACTGTCAATAATTGCAAAATCTGAAGCTTTATAATTTGGATTATTTACATTATTTAAAAAATTAACTTTTTCATCGACCTCTAATTCTTCAACGATTTTATTTTTATAAGCATCTTCTGAATGTTTTTTAATTTTTAGATCTTCTGCTGATATAGAACCAAAAATTGGTCTAGCTTCAGCCCAAAAATCGTTTTGTTGCGATTGACTCATCATAGGAACAAATTCAGTAGTTGTTAAACTGTATTCTGATAAAAATTCTTGAGCACTTTTATCATAAACTTCTACTGCGGCTTTATAATCTTGAATATTTGTGTCATTATTAATTTTATTAATAATTTTAGCATTTTCAAATACTTCTGATCTTTCTTGTTCGCTTAAAGATTTTAAATATGCATCATCACCATAAGGGTCTAATTTTTTCCATACTTTTTCGATTGGGTCATCAGTATGCTCGATTAACTTAGCAACCCTTTGATAAAGATAAAAGTCTCTCATTGCATTTACGTATTCTACCGGATAATCATTTTCTTCATCTATCCTAGCCTTTTCCATTTCTGATAAATTATCCCAACCCGGAATATAATCGTTAATGTCTGGATACATGGTAACGAAAGATTCATAATCTTGTTTATCTTTTTCAGTAAGTTTAGAACCTGTTTTTTCTACAGCAGCTTTTAAAGTTTTACCTTGACCATTATTAAATTGTTGTATTCCTTCCGCTAACATTTTTTGTTGAGATAACTCTTGCAGTTCTTGTGGAGATTCCGGTCTAGATGTAGATAAAGTTTTGTTAATTTTTTTATCTAAACCAAAATAACCATTATCTGGTAATCCAGTAAACTTATAACCTTCGTCTGGTCCGGGGATAACCGCTAAACCACCGGTATCATCATCGAGATCTTCCTGTCTACTTCTACCGTATGGATCATCTAAAAAGTTATAATCAATGTCTGATCTGTTAAAACTTTTACCAAATGCCGCACTCTGAAGCATTGCGTCTAATTCTTGAGTGTAAGGTCTACCTATTGTTTCTCTACCTTGTAAAAAGCTTTGAACTTCTGGGTCATAACCAACTACCCCTCTAATAGCATTAAGTGCTTTACCATAATCTAAATTTTCATAAGTACCAGTAGCTGTAACAAATTTAAACGTTGGATTACCGTATTGGTCAAAATGTCTATATAATTGACCCCTACCAAGACCATCTACTTGTGTCATTACGCCGCCATCATGTTCTAGCATGGACACAGCATCTTTTATTTTTTTAGCAATGTCTGGAGTGTCGTATATAACACCTCTGTTTAAAGCTTTACCTTTATCACCAAAGTCGGTCATTAAATTTTGCTCAAAATATTCACGCATTAATTCTTTTTCTGCGTCATTAACATCTGCCTCGTTTAATTGTTCATTGAAGTCTTCGTAAAGTTTTTTACGATAAGCCAAACCAGAAACTCTAGGATCAGTAGAAAATTGTTTTTTTAACCTAATTAAATCTGTAGCAGCTTTGCTTACATCACCAGTTTGACCTAACTGTTCTGTTAAATCTAAAGTTGCATTTTCATAGTAATCACCAACCTGTTTAGCAACATCTCTATCTGTGTGGTACCTTCCTTGAAAATACTCAGTAGGGTATTGTTGACTAGCCAAAGTTTGCATAGCTGTATCCCACTGTTGCTGAGAAGTAGCTAAACCTTTCATCAAAAGATTAGTGTCTAATGGTGTAGGTATAAACTGTGGGGTATACTGGTTTGATCTATATGTTTCAAATCTATTACGAGCCATAATTAAAATTTTATTATTCTACTGGTTGGTAAATTAAATTAGCCATGTAATCAGTAGTATATCTAGGGAACATAGCTCCTAAGAAATTAAGAGTTCTTTGGTCTTGTAAAGCCTGAGCTTTATCCATACGATAATCTCTCATAGCTCCAGCACCAATGTTACCAAGATCTGTAGCAGAACCGTATAAAGCATCTCTGTAGGCTGCTCTGTTTTGTTCGTTAGCTATTTGTTCTTGCATTTGTATTTGTGCATTCTGCGCTTGTGTTGTGTTAGCTATTTGAGTATTAGCTGTATTTTCTGACATTTCAATGTTAGAAAGATTATCAGACATACCTCTACCTATTGCTGTGTCGGCGGCTACTTGGTTAGCTAATAATTGACCTCTAGTTTGTCCAGCAGCACTAAGGTTTCTTTTAGCTGAAGCACTAGCGAAACCAGCAGACCTTTTTGCTTGATTTCTTGCTGGGTCATAATTAACATAAGCCGGATTGATTCTATCAAAATTAGTTTCGTCTGGTCCACCAATTAACGTACCAATACCTTGTGCCATTGGACCAATAGAACTCATAAGAGCACCAGCAGCGTAAGGAGAAAACCTAGGGTCTGGTACTTGTGAGTTAACATTTTGTTCTTTAGAAGGTGCTTGCGGATTAGCGTCCATACTCTCTAAAGCAGATAATAAACCATCAACGTTACCACTTCTAGTCATCGGTGACTGTGGGAAGTTATTACCTTGGTTATAATCTATCGGCTGATTTGCTGTTTGTTGTACAGGTTGACTAGTTGGTGTTGGTTGTGGTTGGAAAAAGTTTTCATTAGGTCTACCTGATACAGAAGTACCATAATCAATGTTAGTACCCGGGTATAACATTTGAGGGGTTAAATTTACTGGTAAGTTACCACCTTGAATACCGGGCATATTTGGTTTTTCTAATCCTCTCATTTTAATAGTATCAGCCTGATTAACATAAGGGTTACCAGTACCTTGGTCTATTATCTCACCCGCTGATTGTTTAGAATTATTAGCAGCGGCGTTAGCTGCATTATTTTGAGCTAATACTTCATTTCCTCTATATGTACCAGAACTTATCACGCCAGCATCTACAGCCCCCATTATATTTTGCATATTAGGGTCTATAAAACTACGACTTTCTAAATCGTAATATCTACCAGTATTACCTTCATTAGGATCAAAATTTAAAACAGATTCGAATGGTCCACCTGCTTGGTATTTCATACCACCATAAGCAAACATTTCGTTTTGTTGCTTCTCACGCATCTTAAGAATCTTAGGATCAGACTCGTGCTGTTCTATTAGCATTTGGAGTTCTTTTTCCATAGCTTCTTTAGCCATCTCATCATTAGCAGCTTCTTCACCACGCATAGAATGTTTCTTACGTATTGCTTCAGCCATTTGAGCATAAGACTTGCCTTTCTTACCTTTGGGTCCTAAACGATCTGTAAAGATAAAATCTTTATACATCATTTCGTTTTTCTCGGCTTCTTTACCCGGAGCAAACATAGTACCACCTTGTTCGTGTGTATCACCACCGAATTTAACCATTTCTGGGTTAGTGTTACCACCAAATGCAAAACTAGTAGTTGGGTTACCAAGCATTGGTGCAAATTGACCAGCTATATTAAATGCTTGTTGTACTTGTTCGTTTGTTTCATCGTTACCAATAAATTCTTTAGCTCCATATTTAGCAACGTCCATACCCCCAGAGACTGGGTTTATAAACATTCCTACCCCGCCACCTATCATACCAGCAGCGTTAGCTATTGAATCATTAGCACCAAAAGCTTTAGCTAAACCGTGTGCGGCTCCACCAAACATATATATATCTTTCATGTTGTTAGTATTTCCACCGTAAGAAAATTTATTCCAATCGCAACCATCTGGACCACAAGGTTCTGTACCTCTACCTATAGGTAGTTGAGTTTCGGATTTTCCTTTTCTTTTTATAGTTTTAATCTTTCTTTCGGTTAAGTTAGCAGCTTCTTTAGGATCTATACTATTCATAAAAGCTCCAAAATATTCATCGGTCCCAATATCTTCTAAATTATAATAACCTTCTTTGTGCAACTTTCTTTTGGCTGAAGGGGATAAATTAATACTAGCCCCAGAACTACTATAATTTAAAGGCATACCTGACAAGTTACCTAACGCCGCCATTCTTAAATTTTCGTCTTCAATATTATTAACAGTAGATTCTAATCCTCTAAAATCAGTTTTTGTGTAAACATGATTACCTTTTTTATCTAAGCCTGTTACAACGGCGAATTTAGTTTTACCGTTTTCAAAATAATATCTGATATTTTCGTCAACATAAGCTTTAGAAGATGCACCTGCGTCACCAAGATCTATATTACCCATATACATCTTTTGGGTTTGTCCAGAAGTTAAAGCATTAGTTAAAGGTGGTTCTGTCGGATTAGTTCTAGCCATAGCTGCAAATATAATATAATAAAATTATTTAAGCAAACAGTAAAGCAAGTAATATATAACACTAATTATTATTACTGATAATTATTTACTGCGGTAACTCTATAAAAAGTATTTAAGTCATGCATTACCATTCTGTAACCATTTGTATTTTCGTATCTTAATTCAATACGTGCCCATGGATTAGTAATCCTAGAGTTGTTTCCATCGGTATTAGCGTCTCTTGGCACAGCAGTCCTCCAAAATCTAAATCTCCTTCTGATCCTTTCTGGTGAGGTAAGAGTAATCTGCTGCGTATCCTGATAGTTGTTGGATACTCGTAAGAAATTGAATGTGTCGTCTGGTACATCTTGGTTGTTATTATAAACGTCAGTAATCCATGATAAATTATTCCATTGTTTATTTAAATGATTACCGGCATTAATTAAATAAGTTATTGATGAACGATATTTATCACCATAAAATTCACAGTAATTACCTTCGTTATGCTGATATATTTCATTATTAAATCCTGTTGGATCTATTGATAATAATTTTCTACCGGTAGATAGATAAAGTTTAGGATGAAAGTCATAAGAACTTTCAAAACCATCTAATAATTCGTTATAAGACACCGTATATTCTATAAGCGGGGGTCTATCTCCATCTTCTATTAAAACGTTTTCTGCTGTTAAAAATGTAAATAAAACCCTGTTATATCTATGATCGTATGTACCATGTACGTTATAAGGAACAAAGAATGAGGTCGGATTATCAGTATCTTCTAATTGAGTATTAGAAACTAAATCATATAAAAAAGCAGACATACCTTTTATATCAGATAAAGGTGTTTTAGAATTTATTGAGTACCTCCATAACTTTTTCTGTCTAATATCAAAATGATAAACATTATTCTCAGAAAGAACCACACCGGTTCTATGGAAACATCCTGTATGTTTAGATATATAAGCGTAATCTCCAAGAACTTGTCCATTACCTATTATTAATTGTGTACCTTGTTCATCAGGTACCGTTACTCTTTCATTAATAGCTACTACACCAAAAGCAGAGTCTTGGTAAAACAAAACTTTATCTTTGTAATTGTGTATAGAATTGATTGGCCCGTATGTACCATTTACGTCTACTTGGTTATTAGCCAAAAAGTTAGCCCAACTATCAACTATTTCACCATTAATTTTAGGTTGGGAAGCCCATATTGTAAAAGGTAATTCTTGTACAGTGTTTACTAAAAAGTTTTTAGCTTGATAAACTTTAGACACATTTGGTTGTTGGAAATATACTTTATTAATAGCATACTGTTCTCTTTCGTAATTTAAAAAAGGATCATTGCCAGAATTATCAGATGGAAATCTATTTTTAGCAAAGTAATTACCGTGCCTTAATTCAACATTAAAAGGTGACTCGCAAGCAAAAGCTTTACCCGTAGATATTTTATCTTCATAAGTACCATTACTAGGGTCATTAACATGTTCGTACATAAAGTATGTGACATAAGTATCACCCCCAAATACTTCTATGTCGTTATCGTCTACATCAGTAACAATAGTACCAGTAGTAATGTAAGTATTAAAACTTCTTGATTCAAAAGTGTTACCACCATATTGAGAAGCTAATGTTCTACAATAAAGACCGTATGGCACATTAAAAGAACCTATAGCTCCAGTATCTAAAGAACCATTTAAAACTAATAATCCACAATGACCCATGTCATCAATACCGGTATTACTTTTGTTTTGAAAGTTAGTATACGTAGTAAGTTCGTGAATATTAGATATTGTATAATTTTCACCGGGATCTATCCTGTGCCAATCGAAAACATCAACTGTTTGATCTGTTGATAATTCTTCGTGATTATAAAATTTTCTATATTCTAATTCCACTTGACCAGCGCCACCACTTATAGTGACAAAATTACTAAGCGAATTAGTGTTTGTCATTTTAATATAATCTCCAGACTGATGTCTTAAGCCAGAGTTTTCAAACAGTATTATTGGTGCTACATAAGCAGCGTATTCTTTGTTGTCACCTGACCCACCGTTAAGTCCGTTTTCAACACTTACGTCAGTAGAACCTAAGTTGCCTATATGAGTATTAGAACGAATTAAGTCATCACCACTTTGAGTGACTAAGTCAAAGCCACCACCACCCCACACAGACTTATCTTTATCTGTTCTTTCTAATCTAACTATCTCGTAAGACGATACCTTATTTTTTACAGAGTCTGGTAAACTAACTTCGAATTTTATACCTAAAACATTCAGATTTAACGGATCATTATCTGTAGTATCACCATCGTTAATTAGTGGAAACTCGTTTACCGTTGGAAATTTAATATCACCAATCCATTTAGCAAAAGATACATCTCCGTTTTTGCTACGGAAAACAATAGCGAATCTATATACTTCCTCTCTTTGATAACCAGTATATATATTATGTACAAATGGAGATATATAATTATTAAACTGATCGTTTATTTCATGCGTTATTTGACCATCTAATAATTCTTCGTAAGTGGCTCTATTTAAAGCACCTACATAAGGAGGGCTACCAGCATCACCCCTTTCATCGCCGATTATTTCTTTTGTTATAAAAGTATAACTTATATTTGGACCCTCTCCTCCAATAGTAGTACCGTCAGATTGATACTTGTATTCTCCATAGTTAGGATCATCTATATTGTTAAAAGGATTTATAGCATCGTGGTCTAAATCTACATCGAAGTTTACAGGTACAACAGTTTCTGAACCATTAGACTGATATATTCTAGAAGTACCAGTGTCATCATAACGATAAGCTCTAGCATCAAACTCGCTGTCTTTTATTTCAAAACGTTCATTTAATAAGTTCGCTGCAATTAATCTATCGTCTTTTATTGTTAAGTCTTTTGCCTTGTCTATATCTGTAACAAGTAAAGATATTTCATCCTCTGTGAGAATTACTAAATCGTTTTCCCCACCAGTAAATGTTTTAACAACGGATGAAGAAGATAAATTTTCTATTAATGAATATACTACAGGTACATCTTTAGTTGTGTATACTACAAATATATATTCTATTTGAGAATAAGATATATCTAAATCAGATATTGTAAATGTTACAGATTTTTGATTAGTAGAAAGAGAAGGGGCTGTACCTTTTATATTTCTATATAAATCTGTCTCGTCATCTAATTCGTAAAGTGGTAGTACGTTAGTCATTGGTGAAACATTACTAACTTTACCATTACCTATTAATCTATAACCAGTTTGCACCACAGAACCAGTAGGTAAAGAACCACCGTCAGAAATATCTGTAAATACAGGTTTAGTAAAATCTATAGTAGCAGCTAAATTAAAATCTAGAGGGTCTAATGCTAATCCTTCCGGATCTAATAAATTAAAAGATCTAACAGGATTGTAGAAATCAGTAAAATACACTCTAGCTGTATTAGAATTTTCATATCTAGTTAAAGCTCTAGTTATTGATTTTTCTGTACAAAAATTTACTAAACCGTTGTACTTCAAATGCACAGATGGGGTTAAAGAGTTACCAGTTAATCCTATAACTTCGTTATCGGCCTCGTTATAATCAACTGCCCATATTTGACCATCACCATTTGTTATAGTATCATCAGTATTAGAAGTAGTAAACAATATTATTTGATCGTTTAACCTAGTCCATCCTATTGTATATAAATTTTCTAGTTCCGGAACTTCTAAATTAAAAAATCCATCTGGGTCAATAAGTGTTAGTTCTTCATCTAAAGCAACTAAAACAACTCTACCATTAGTGTAACTAATTGTAAATTCCCCGTTGGCTATATTTGCTGAAAAATGTTCTTGTAAAGCTTTTCCTATAACTGTAGCTGTAGCATCTGAAGCAAAAGATATAAAATAAGGAGTACCGTTGATATTAATAATACCAGTTTCTGATGTAGCAACATCTAAATCTAAAGAATATACTCCCCCTAAAGAAGGTATAGTAAAGTCTAAACGGTTACCTTTTTCATTAACTATAGCGCCAAAAGAAGATCCGGAGTCTGTAACAACTTTAAAGTTGCGCATGTCTTCATAATGACCATTCGACATTTTATAAGGACTTAAATCCTTATTCATACCCTTACTGTATGTATTTTGAGTATTCATTAGTAAGTTCTATCTCCTTGATTAAAGTTATTTGTATTGTGGTTCCACTTATGCTCTTGTTTACCAATTTTTCTAAACTGATTATAATGAGCATTAACTTTAGGGATAAGCCTAAGAGACATATTTTTAAGAGTTTCCATCTCGTCTTGACTTAGAGATTTACCTCTGCTTATAGCTTTACCTACATACCAATCTTTTTGCTGTCTAATAAATTGAAATACTTTATCTCTAAGTTCGTCTACTTTCCATAATTTATAAGCTATTTTATAAGCTATATGCCAAGTCATTGCTTCTATTACTGCCGCATCGTCTGGTATTAACGGGTAACCATTTTCATCTATAGGATAAGCATAATAAGCTATTTCTAAATCACCTTCTTCAAAAGAAGTGAATATAAAGTTATCATTGAGTCTATAAGTTAAATCTGATTCACAGCTTAAACTTTGACTATCTGAACAATGCATTTTAATCATAAAAGGATTTCCTTCATAACGCATTGCCTCTCTACCATGATCTGTTTTTCTAGTTATTAAGTCTATAGTAACTAGATCTTCTGGAATAGATGCTCTGTAATCTTCTACTGGGATAGTACACACCCTTTGATTTAATATTTGATTTACACCAAATAAACCAAGCATGTCACCTATCCACTCGAAAGCGTCTGGTAATTCTAAATGGTCAGCGAAGTCGTGATCTCTGTAGAGTTTTTCAATAACTCTCATTGATGATATGGTCTTACCTGTAATCATTACGCGTAATAATCTATTTTGTTATATGGGTCTAGCATTATTTCACCTAAACGTCTATCATTACTTCTTGTACATTTAAACCTATACAAAGAAAGATTTGGTACATTTGCTGCATACTTTTCTAATATAAATGTAGCAGAGTAACCATCACTATGATCGTTTATAAAATAAACTAATTTCTTTTTTTTCTTCGCTTCTTCGTTTTTATCCCAAAGTTCTCTAGTAGCTTTCCAGTTTACAGCTAATGATTTAGGGTCTATAGAACCATCTTCTCTAAATCTTACCTGTCTTTTATATTTTTTAATCCTCACACTTGGTAAACCACAAGGCATTCTAAAACTTCCAGACTCTTCTAATATTTTTCTTGATATTTCTTTATGAATATCTTTTATTATTTTACCATAAATACTTCTGCTAATTTTGTAATCGTCTGGTTTATCAGCAATTGATTTTTTATAGTAACGGTAACCATCTTCTACACCTTTATCTATTTTTATTTTACCCTCTCCTCTAGCTTTCATCTGTTGATTGATCTTTAGAATCGTTGCCCATATCCAAAGGTATAGACTCAGATTGTAAATAAACTTTTACTAATTTGTCCCTAACTATTGTTTCCATCCAGCCCGGCATTGGGTAATCACTATCGTCTGAGTAACATGGTTTATCACTACCACATTGTGAGAACTCAGAAGCATCTCTTGGATCTTCAAATACACCCCTAACATTTATATACTCCAAAAGGGCTAATGTTTTTTCACCGCCCTTTAAATACACTCTATCATTCATATGGTAAGCGTATACAGTATCTTGATTAAATCTGCCATTACCAGATGCAATAGCTTCTTCATAAGTCACCAATTTAAACCTAGCTTTAGTCTTAACTACTGGTCCAACTCTAGTTATTTTAATTTCTGAAGGTAATTTCTTTTTAGTTCTTAACACTTTACAACCAGTAGTAAAATCACAACATTCAGCAGCGTCTGCTATTTCTAATTCTAGACAACCAAGGTCTTGTACTAAAGCATCGTGTATAGGTCTACCTTTTCTAATTTGCTGCCAAACTAACATAGACCTTTCCGCAGATATATCATGTTTGATATTATCTCGTGTAAGGTCTGAATCGTCAGAAAGTCTAGGTTTTACTTTCTTCCATATTGTATATGTAAGTTCGTTAAGTGTCATTTTAGTAAAGGGGGGAATATCTCCCCCCGATTTTAAAGTTTAAATAATTTTATTTTTCAAATACTTTTTTAAAAATATATTTAAAATCTTTATTGAAAGCATCGAAATTATTTTCTGTTTCCGAAATTGTTATTTCTCCTTCATCGTCGATTGCTACACCTAAAAGATACATTTCTAATAGCATTGAAAAATGTGCTAACTCTTCCGAATTAAAGTGCTTATTATTAACACCTAATTTTTCTAAATAATTTTTTGTAGTATCAACAATTGTTTTAATTTCATCTAATTCTAATTCTTGACCAGAAGAAGATACAAAATAACTAATCATTGATAAAACAAGTTTAGAATAAGTTTTTTCATTAATGTTAGCCATACTATTCTTTTCTCAAAGTGTTATTTAAAACATCTAACAAGGGCATACCGTATTTTGTTGGCATTTCTTGCGCTAAAGATGCTAATCTATTAACACCTTCTTTGGTAATTTTAAAAGTTGGTTCTTCCGCTTTACCTGTTTCTTTCTTTGAATCCAACGAAATCTCTTCTTTTTCTACTTGTGGATTACCTACAGCTTCTTTTAAATTTTTTGATCTACTCATTGTCTTTCCATTTTTTAAAATTAGTATCTGCCATTTCGAATAACCTATTTGTTTTAAGGTCTTTCATAATGTGCTTAATTGTTCCTCTGTTTGTAGTGATAGTCTTAACATGTTCCAATTCTTTAGTACCAGTAATTGGCGATGTAGTTTTATCTCCGCCGTCTTGCACTCCTTTGTGAAATTTAGGATTATCCCAGTATTTCATTTTATTGTACAATGCTTCTAATGAAACTACGTCTTGGTCACAATATTCTATCATTTGGTCTAAAGCCTCTTTGTCGTTATTTAAAATAACTTTGTCCCAAAGCTCTTTTCCGGTTTTTAATTTAGGAGGTAAACCAGCCTCTCTGTTAATATTATCAAGTTTATTATTAGCAAATCTAAACTTTCTTCTAGCTAATTGGCATGTATCAAATTGTTTGTAATTTACTAACATTGGTACACCGTGAATAAAAGCTCTAGTTTTAATAAATGGTAAATCGTATTTTTGACCATTATGTGCAACTATTAAATCTGCTTCATTTAAAACCTCTACGAATTGTTCTATTAAAAACTTATCGTCTTGGTTTTCATCCCAAGATAAGTTATATACCTCATCTTCTCCTAACCATTTGTAAGATATACAAATAATCTTTTTAGGATGTACAATATCTTTTTCGTTTAAGTAAACCTTACCTATACTCCAAGAAGTAACTATATTGTAAGATGTTTCTATATCGTATATTAAAACTCTACCTTCACCATCTTCTGGAAACATATAGTCTTGTCTTGCTTGTTGTCTTACATAACTAAGAGCGTCTTTACATTCAGAAAACGAAGATTTAATACCTTGTCTTGCTAGTTTTTGTTGTAATCTCTCAGGTCCTTCTTTAAGGTATCCTCGCTTTTCATTGAGGAAGTTTACTATATTATTATAGTTATATTTCATATATTATATATTTTGTCCACTCACAACCCCTACAAAGGTACAAAAAATATTTGACAAAAGCAAGTTAATTTACTAATAAACCGATAATAAACCCTAAAATTATTCCCGCTGGAGTAGCTCTATTCTTCCAAAACCATGTTTTATGTCTTTCCTCTTTTACCTGATTTTGTGCCTCTAATGCGTTTTCTTCTGCAATTTGTCTTACGTTTCTTTCCCATATTATTTGAGCATCTAACTCTTTTAATCTTTTATTGAATTTTGTTAACGACTCCATTAATTCTAAATTACGAAGTCTTTGTTTTTCCCATAAGTCCATCCACATTAATACATCTTCTCTGTACATTTGTTTATAGTACATTTTTTGTATTAACACTTCTTCTTGATGTCTAGTAAAACCAGCTAAACTATCACCTTTGTAATAAATCCTTTGAGGGACTAATTGTTGAGTCGATAATTTCTGATTCTCTTGTCCAGAAACTGTCGCGCTCAGCATTAGACCAGTCATTAACATTACGAAGTATTGAACCAATTTCTTTTTTGTATTCTTCATTTTCTCTTAATAATTTACGTTCTACTTCTTTTTGTTCTAAATGTTTGGTCTTTAAAGAATCCAACATTATACTGTCTTTAACTCTTTGTTTTTTTAATTTTCCATAATTATAATCTAAAGAATCAATTTTACGCTGATACTCTTTTGATATAATTTTTACTTTACTTTGATTATTTTTCATTAAAGCATAATGATCGTAAGATATTATAACACCTATTATAAATATAGAAATTATTACAAAAATCCAATCTTTTTTATTTAAGTTCATTTATTTTGTTTTAACCATTCCGTAACTTCAAAAGAAGGGCATCTTTTAACCCATTCTTGTCTTTCTATAACACCATTATTGTTTTTATCAGGTGATAAATCTCTATGTCCAACAACCGGTATATCCCCAAGTTGATCTTTTAAATGTTTGATTAAATAAAGCATTGATTCTTTTTGCTTATCCGTTCTATTGTCTCCATTTTTACCGCCTATATAGGCTATATGTAAACTGTCACTATTTTTACCTTTTACACCATTGCTAACCTTACTAATAGGCCATGTATTTTCTATATCACCATTTGGAGAAATCATATAATGATAGCCCGGAGCAGACCAACCTTTAACATTTTTAAAATAGTTAAGTATCGCTTCTACCGAAGCATTTTGAGAACTAGCAGTACAATGTATTACTATACGATTTATTTGCCTACCATAAACTTTTTTGTTTTTAGCAGTCATTAAATTATTAGCTAATTTAAATATTTTATTAAACTTAAACATTATAATGGTATTTCTTCTGGGTCTGATTGATCTTCGAAATCTGTATTAACATATGTATTTGTAACCATAGAAGGTCTATTAGTTTCTTTATTTACATAATAACCAATAAGTAAACCAATAGTGCTTATACAAATACCCCACGCACTCCAAGCAGCAGTTGTTTCAAAAATTCCTATTTCCGCAGCTAATAAAATTATATAACTCGGGAATAAAGACAATATAAAAACTACTACGCTAAATACGATAGTTAATTTTAACCTACTTCTTGTTAATTTTGATAACATATTATTTACGTTGTTCTGCTTTAGTAATTCTTTCTTTTAGTTCATCTATTGACTTAGCAATAGACATTAAAATGGTTCTTGTTTCTCTACCGTCAAGTAATAATTCTTGCTCTACTTCTTTTTGTTTATCAACTTGTTTTTCCATTAAAGCTATTCTGTCTTCTAAAAGTTTTTGTTTAACTTCTATTTCAGTTTTAAATTGTATAAACGTTTTTCTGTTATTAATATAAACAGTTATTAATGATCCAAAGAATGTTAATATTATTAACAAATCTTTTAGTGTAAATGATGCGGTATGAAAAATCTCTAGCAAGTGCATTGTTTGATTAATAGTCATTTTAAATTTTATCTTCTGTTTTAGCTTCTTTATATCCTTCTTCTACTAAATTTACATCTTTGACTTTTAATACATTTGTATTAATTACAGGCTCTCCAGTTGGTGCATAATTACCTAAAAAGAAACCCATCACGTTTGATCCTATATTTCCCATGTTACTAGATATATCATCGTAATAAAACCACCATATATCTTTAGAAGTATGCTTATAAAAATTTGCAACATCAGAAGTTGTATTTTCTTCTGATTCGTACCTTTGTTCTATGGTAGATATAACATTAGCTAACCATTTAACATGGTTGGCAGTAAGTTCCTGATATACTTCTAAAATTTTCATAATAATTAATAAATTGAATAATTATCGTTCATGTTGTCTCTAACAGCTTCTCTGTCTGCTGTAGATTGTCCTTCTTCAAAGAATACAACTTCTATAATATTTCCTTCAAACTCGTGACGATCCCCATCTTTAAAGATATGGAAAGTGTCATTGTTAGCGTTCCAAGGAGTGGTATCAGCAAAGTCCATTAATAATTGGTTATTGTAATAAAGAGCCATCTCACTACCATCGTGGTAAGAACCATGGTATTCTAAACTAGGAGGTGTAGGTATAGTTCCAATCCCACCTTCAGTTAACTGTACAGATTGCCAAGCTACTCTAGATTGATAATCGTAACGGTTAGTTCTGAACATTGTAAATTGTCCAGATACGTTAGGATTGTTAGACACTGCTAAGAAAGATCCAAAGTTTGTAGTATCGGTATCTATTACGGCATGGCACGTAAACGATGGGGTTACCGTAGCGTTTGGAAATACACCGCCTGCTAACTGTATAGTATGCATGTGAGTAGATATACCATCACCGTAAAGGGATCTGATTCCATTATTACTATCTATAAGTTGTGGTTGCTCTCCTGCTGTAGATTGAGATAAATCTCTACCGTTACCGCTTTGATCGTACCAAGTTACTACATACACTGAAGAACCTCCGGCCCAAGCATCAACGGATGCAAAATCTAAATATTCACCTACAGATAACCCGGACCCAAAATCTAGTTCTGAATTATCAGAAGATCTTCTCAATCTTACAATTTCCCCGCTATATGAAGTAGATATTTTTCTCAACGAATAAGCCATTAAAGGACTATCTGCTGAGTAAACATCTATATCTAATGCTGGTAAATTTGGAGCACTAGTAAAACGATATGGATCTATAATAAATGGCATTATGCTCTATAACCTATTAAGTAAATTTTTAAACCTGTACCGGGTGTAACAGAACCTACTCCTGTAATGTCTATTGTTATTTCTGAATCATCATCTAATGTTGTTGTACTGCTAATACCTTCACTAATAGTAGCTGTAGTAGAAGTTTTTTCTCCTGCATCTATATAAACCTTACCTAATGGCGTTCCGTCATCATTTATTGCCGCTACAACAGGAGATCCGTCTGATGCAGTAGTCACAGATGATCTTACTTCAGTAATTACAAAATCGTAAGGTAACCTAAATGTAACAACATCTGTAGCTGTTGCTAAATCTGTAGTTTCATCAGAACAAGCGATAACAAATGTTTCTTTTTCTGTTACACTATTTGGTAATTCTATAAATGTACCAGTTGCGTTTACTCCTAAAAAATAAGTGGGATCTGTTGCCTCAAAATTACCTTCCCCGTACTCACTATTGCTTAATCTTCCTTCGTAATTAAATTCTAATGTTGGGTCTGTATTTATATTACCACCGTGTACAAATATAATTGAACCCATTCCTATACTGCTACCAGAAGAATGTTGGCTAGTAGGACTAGTTCTTCCTATAACAAAATCTCCACCACCAGTAATAGTTCTAGTAGCTTGGTCCATAACATCGTAATTGTCTGGAAATTTCCTAATGTAAGCATCAGCAGAATATGCCTGACCAGCATTTGCTGCGAAAGTCGGATTGCTAAATAATTCTAATCTTGTAGTAGCTCTAGTTCTTTTAAAACCGTTTGCCTGAAACATGTCTTCACTATAAGCATCGCTAAAAAATCCAAATAAGGCATACCTAGTTTCTACCATATCGTTAGGATTACCTTCGGTTTCCCAAGTATCATATGGTTCATAACCATCGTTATAAATTCTCATATGATTAGCTCTAACTATACCAGCCCCATAAAGAATAGTGCTGTTGGCAGGAGAATCAACACCTGTATCATTACCTTTAACTATGAAGTCTCCTCCCTCGTTAGAAGATTGATCCCCAAGCCAATTGGTTACAATGTCATTTGTAAAAGTAATATTTCGACCATTAAAACCTACTCTTCTATTACTAGGTTCTATAAATCCATTAGCTTCGTAAAAATTAGGAGATGTTTTTATTTCAAAAAGACCAGAGCCTACATTATCTACATCAATATTATCAGCAAAGTTTAACACTGTAGTACTTCCTACGGTGGACCCATCATCTTGTAAAGTTACTTGAAAATTATCTGGATCAAGTATAAACAATACATTTGTTTGGTCCCCTGCTTGTTGTACAAGAGTTTGGTTAGTTCCACTTCCCGGACCAAGAATGGTAAAAGTTAAAGTGTCCCCATCGTCAATTTCTGCAGTCTGACTAAGATTTAAGTTTGCAACTGTAAAAGAAGACATTTCTCCATCGCCACCAGTGTCAATATTTAAATTTTCCTCTAAAAAACTAAGTAACTCTCTAATAGTTGTTTTTCTAGCAAGACCATCTATTGAGTTGTAAGTTTTTTTGTTATTGTTAACGATAGGAAAAAATGTCCATTGGTCATCTAATGAAATTTCATTATACTCTTTTAACGCCGGAAAAAATAAATGATTAGCCATTATTTAAATATTTTTGGATTTGTACAATAAAATTACATATAGTTTCTTCTGTTAGACAAGAACAATTTAAATAATAAAGTTTTATTTCTTCTAACATAAAATAAGACAACAATAATTTTTTGTCATCTTCTTCGCATACTGTACCATACTTATACTTGTCTCCTATTTTAGAAGCATAATTTTTGTATAAATATTTGATATGTGCGATCCACTGCAATAAATTTTCATTACTTAACGACATTAAGATGTTCTTTTAGTGTATTTAACAACAAAGCTTTGTAATTCCGTAGATTCAATTGTAGGTTGAGATCCAACTATTAATTGTAATAAGTTATCAGAAGTAGGGTCAAAAGTTTGAACATCTTTACAAATACTGGTTTGTGTAACAGTTCTAAAACTACCAAAAGAAGGCATGTTATCAGAAATGTACATTTCTAATTCACAAAAAACAGAAGTATCAGAAATTCGGATAATTCGACCATTTACTCTAATATATTTACCATTAATTTTTATAAAAGCTATTGATTCGTTACTATCTTGGTCATAGCCTTGGTCACCGAAAGATACATGAAAATCTTCGTCTGTAGGATCTGCATCTTCAGTTCTAGTTATTGTAAATGAAAACTCTAACATATCTTCATTTGTAGACATAGTATTTGCAGGTACGGTTAAAGAACCTAACGTTATAGGCCCGTTTTCTCCTATATCAACACTACCATCAAAAATAGCATCTACAACATAAGCCCCAACACCATTTTCGCCATCTACACCATCTACACCATCTGCTCCATCGTTACCATCTGCCCCATCTGCACCGGGTTCTCCAGTGTTACCTTTAGGTACAAAACTTACAACTATATCGTCATCGTTAGCAAATGTACCACCAGAAGCTATGTAAGAAACTGTTAATGTTCTGTCTGTACCGTTGTCTACAATATTGGTGATTTCAGCAAAATAAAATACATTAGAATTAAACCTTTTCCATATTTTTAATAATCCATAATTGCCAGAATTATCAAAAACGTCTAAAAAATCAGCATGGTTAATGCTTGATGCGTTTAGTTCATTTATGTAAATTTCTGTAGCAGAAGAATAATCATTAGCATTAAATCTAACATACCCAAATGTAGGGCTTGATAATATAGAAGAGGCATCAAACTTCCATTGGGCAGAATAACCACCAAACAAACCATCATTACCGTCAGAACCAGTAAGATATGGCAATTCTATACCTGAATCACAACCACAAGGATTAGTATTACAATTACAACTCATTTTTTATATTTTAACACCCACAAGGGTTATAGTTACAGAATCTTTGAAGTAAAGCTAACATTTTATCGGCAGTAGCTTTATCTACCGTGGCAGCAGCAGAACACAATGCCTTTTCCCAAGCTTTAGCTTTTAAAAGGTCATTGTAATATTTTTCCTCATTTGGATTTTCTTGTACTCTTTTTACAAGATTGCTTATACAACATTTAACGTTAGGATAAAAATATTTTTCCACACAATTTTTGTATGTGACATCCGAATCGTTAATTACAATATATTCTATTTTATAATAACCATCATCAATAGTTATATCTGATGAGGTAAAGTTATTATAATCAAAAGTCCCAACTACGGGATCTGGTAATTGGGCAGTAACATCAAAACTTGTAGTATTACCTTCCGGATCTGTTATGTTTAAAATAACGGAAGATATATTTTCAGCTAACTCTGTAGATGCGTCTTGCCATCCGTCTGGATTGTCAGAAGCGTCATAAACATCAGTAGTGTCAGTAACAACTAACTCGTATTGGTCGTCGTTGTTTTTTTCTAAACAGAAAGAATGTTTTATTACTAAGCCCATATTTAAATAAATAAAAAAAGGGGGAGGGATTCTCCCCCTTAAGTTAAAATTATGCGTAAGTCACTGAAGTTCCGAGAATGGTATTAAGAATACCACGTAAATCAGCAGCTTGTACACCGGTTTCATCCCAAGAAGAATCAGCAGCACCATCTCCTACATAGATTTTAAAATGCTTGTAAGAAACTGGTTCTGTACCAATACTAGACACCTGATGAGGTGTTCTCCACTTAAGAGCAAGAACCCCGTAGTAAGTAGAACCGCTAAGGTCAGTGTCGATAGTAGCTTGGAAGAGGTGGTCTTTACGGTAACGATTACCAAACACAGACTCTACAAAGTACTCTTCTTTAGCAACTTGCTTGAAGTTACCAACACCATCTTCTGGTGCTTGAGTAGCATTAAAAGTAGTGTTACCAAAACCTTCCATCTGAGTTTCGAAACGTACTTTACGGAATAATCCGGGTTTAGTAGCATCGAACCCTCTTTCTACACCTGTAAGCTGAATACCACAATCTACACCGGCTACAGAAGCAGCAGTATAAGCAGTAGAATCAACATCTGTTGCAGTAGCTCCTTGGTAAGGCATGTGGATACGTGCTGTAGAAGCGTCAATAACTTCAACGATCTCGTAACCCACGTCTGCGTTAGCATCTGTAGAAACTACTTCACCAACAATTGGCGAACCGGTCCAAGTAGAAGTACCAGCAGTAATGATGTCAGAACCGTTAGTAAAGTTTACATCTTCACCAGTAGCAATACCTGCGGTACCCGCTGTTGCAGAACCAGAGTCAAACAAGCAAGTAGCTTGGATGTCACGTTCTTTACGTTTACGAGTATTGTCGTTAACGTTAGCAGCAAGTTCTCTAGCTACTTCCCACTGTGTAGCAGAAGCATCTGTGAGAACAGTACCATAAATTTGCTCTTGTTGTCCGAAACCAGTACGATCTAATTCGATCATATTAATACGGAGGATGTAACGATTACTGTTCTGTGGATCAATAGAACCAGAGGTACCATTGAAACCGAGAGTTGTAATTTGTTCTTGCGAATTAGCATGACTACGTCCGCTAAATTTCACAATATTTGTTCCCGAAGGATCAATAAGGTCTGTAGAACGCGGAGAAAGTCCAGTACCTCTACCCTGAACAATGCGGAATTTAGTACCCGCAGCGGCAGAACCAGTAGTGATAACAGTGCCATGAGCATCTACGACAGCTACTTCGCCGTCACCAATACCACTAACATTAGTGGCAGATGTGTAAGCCGCGTTATCTCCGATAAATACAAAACCTATGTTGTTTTGACTAAACATGTTGTTTTTTATTTTTTAATTAAACATTTATTTATTCTGCCCTTTCACCCAATTGTGCGTGTGTCTGGGTTCGAGGCTCTTGCTGGTTTTCCAGCGCAATAGTAACTGCCATATTTACAATTTCTCGATGTGTCATAGGATGTAACTCACAATCTACATCGTTAGTTATACTTATGTCAGTTAACTGTTTTACATATCTTACGTTGTAAGATGTTATATTGTAATCACCATTAGTGATAATTTCGTGTCTTGTTATATCACCGTTTGGTGAAATTTCCAATCTCCAAGCTCTAGAAGAATCTGGTTTTTCAAAAGGGTTATCTACTTCCTCAAAATATTCATCGTGAGTTTTAGGTATAACTTTCTTTCTATTATTACATGTATCATCAGTAATCAACCATTCCATAGTGGTCAACCAATAATCTTCTGGCATATCGTATAAGAAACTATTTTCTCCGACGACATCTGTTTGATCTACAGATAGTATAGGCTGTGTTTGTCTTAAGATATTACTTAAGTCTTTTTTACGCTTTTCTGACTCGTCAAAACCCTCTTGGTATTTGTTACCACGAGGATGATAATGTTGTTTAACAAATCTTTCTTGCGCTTGGGACAAAAAATGACTTATCTCCGAATCTTCGAATCCGGGAGCAGCAAGGCTGGCTACCTTGTCGTAGCCAACCAAGAACTCATCTTTCATTTCTTGAACCGTCATTATTTACCTTTTTCTATCTGGTCTTTAATTTTGATGTATGTTTCAGCGTTAGGACCATTAGGATCTAACTCTTCCATAATTTGTTTGATAGTAAACACATCGTCTGGTTCCCCAGCAACAATATATTTATTTCTACCATGTTTAACTATGGCACCAACCTCGATTGCGTCTTCGACGAAACAACGCATGTTAAAGTTATCGTCTTGGATAATTTTAATAAACCCATTAGGATCTTTATCTACAATCTTCATTACTTCAGAAACCAAGAATTCATGCTTAGAATTCGATGGTACTTGTTTGTTAGTGTAAATCTTAAGTACATTTTTAAGACTATTTTGGTTGTTCTTAATCGCACCAAACTCCATCCATACTGATTGTTTAAGATCAGCCTGCTCTGCAGCTTCTTGGATTTCGTGATCTAAATCTACTAACATAAACTTTGCGGTTGGTATTCTACGTCTAGCATCAAAAGATGGTGCTACAAGTTCTTTGTTTGCCAGCAATACTTTCCATTTAATGTATTGGTCTGGGTCAGAAAGATCCATAATGTCACCTTCTTTGTCTATAACTACCTCGAATCTATTCCAAAAATTTTGCCTAGTTGGTTTATAAATACTGAGGTCTCCTTCGTTCATAGCGAGAATTTTCTCCAAACCTGCTTGCTCTTCATCAGTTAAAACTTTGATAAGTTGACCGGTTTGACCATTAACTGGTACTGTTAAACGCATAGACGTGCCTGTAAACATAAATTCGCCGTCATGCCCTTTAGGAAGCCAAGAGTTCTTCCGAACTACCGGAACAACTCTGACTTTTTTATTTGGCAATGTAAATACTTTCTTCTTCTCCATTGTATCCATTGTTAATTATTTATTAGTTATTAATATACAACACCTACATCAGCAAGCATATTTGGAATCATAGCTGCACAACGAGTAGGGTCTGTTACTTTTGCACCTGCTGTACAAGCTCTGTGGACTTCGTATCCATCTACAGAGTGAGCAGCCTGTGTCATTTTACCGTCTGGGGTGTAAGGGTTACGAAGACCCGGAATGAACACCATAATGTCATCCTCGCCTTTTACCATACATTTCTGGATGTTAGGGTCTCCGTTAGAAGTACCCACATCAAGAATGTCGTAACGTCTAGACTCTGCGAGACCACCCTCTGGATGGTAAATCTTATTACGAGTAGGATTATCGTTCATTGGCTCGTGAGACAATGTAACTTTAACTCCTTGTGGGCCTTTAAATTCAAGGAACTGTCCTTGGTAACCAAGGGTGTTATCTTTACCAGAATAAACACGCTCGTTAACTTGCAATGGTGTATACAATGCAGTGTAGTCTTCAAGAGATTCCGAGAACTGGTACATACCCCATTCTCCCGTACGCAATACGAATTCACGTTGGTCACGAGTAAGTCTGTTAACAGAAAGGTCAAGTAAAATAGAAGTCATCCACTTAATATCAAAAGTGTTGTAGTAAGCTACGTTAGAAGACTCCATTTGCTGGCGAATACCAGCACCCTGACGAATTTCGTAACCAGATTTACCTTTAGCACTAAACGTACCATCTTCGTTACGGTTAGAAACGGCGAACATCAAAAGACGAGCTTTAGCTTCTTTAAACTGCTGCTCAAACTCCCAATCTGCGAATTGCATCCAAGTAGATTTTGTTTCCATACCATTAGGACCCTCTACCTGCCAGCTAAATGCTACAGGGCGAGCGATCATATTACCGGGACGTACGTCTTGCATACGTATCATGGTAAAGGTATTAAGCATTGAGAATGGGCTGGTGTAGTTAACGTGTCCACCTTTAACAGATAGAGTACGTTCTACTGGGTTCCACTCTCTAGAGAAACGCTTACCTGATTGCAGTTCTGCATACGGGATAAACAACGATTCGTCGTTCGTGAAAAGTTTACAGCGATAGTGTACTTCAGTACCAACATATTCTGGAACATCAATCACTTGGATCTGGTAACGCTCGTTTTTCTCACCTACAATGAGGTCAGTATCTGAGAAGAAATCTTCTTCGAATACGAGTGTAAACTCAGCCCCCGCGAGACCTGTGCTATCAGAAGTTGTTACTGTAGTGCCGTCTATCTCTGCGCGCACCAGAGGAATATTCTTCCTCGAATTACCTTGAAGATACCATCTGAAATCATCAGCGGTATCGAAGTATTTAACTGGAAACTGCGACAAGAATGTGTCTAGGTCCATTCCGAAATTGATTTGGTGCAGCATTGTAATCAAATCGGAAGCTTCCTGAATATCTATGCCATAAATACTGGCAATGTGATTTTCCGTCGTAAGACCTGACCAATCCGTTGGCAGATATTCTTGTAATGGAAATGCTGTCATTTTTATTTTGTTTTAAATTTTGATTTTTGTAATTGTTCCTTAAGTGTTTTAAAGGAATCAACAACGCTTTTAGAATCACCTTTCTGTTCTGGTGATTGTATTGGTGCAGAACCCGATGGTGGAGCAGTACTCTGTAAAGCTCTTTCGAATTCCTCGACTGCTTTACTTTTACCTGATGATAAAATACCATCCCACTTATCGTCGAATACACCTAATTCGTTTAAGTAATGTAGTTTAATCTCGAAACTAAGAGGATCTTCCATACGCTTTTTCATAATAGCGTTTATTGGTTGACCTGTGTTTGGATCTTTATCTACAGCGGTAGTAATACTTTTAAAAAGTTTTTCTCTAGCTTCATCGCTAAGTTTTCTACCCGGAATAATTTCTTCTGTGCTATGTACGGTGTCTTTAAGCTTATCCAAATCTTCTTTCTGACGTTTTTTCATGTCTTCTTCGTAAGCTTTTTGGTCAGATAAAAGTTTTTCTTCGTAAGCTTTTTGAGCTTTTTGTAATTCTTTACCATAATTTAATGCTTTATCGTAAAGTTTTTCTGTATCTTTAAAATATTCCAATTGGTCTTTAATTTCATCTTCTGGAAGACCAATATTTTGGAGATACATTTCTACAGCTTTTTCTTGTAATTTAGGATCTTCAGTAAATTTATCTTCTGTAAAATCCTTAACTGTAACAGCATTATTAGATACCTGTTGAGCCTGTTCCAAAGGAATGCCCGCATCTAACATTTCAATGAAGCGTTTAGCTTCTGGTGAACGTTCTTCAATAAAATTAGAACGGATCTCTTCAATACGCTTACTATTTTCTTTGTTGAGAAGATTCACTAAGTCGTCAGCAGATTTAACATCAGCTTCTTTAAGTGTATCTTCAGAAAGAATACCCCTCTCCTTGAGGACATCAACAAATGGAATTAATGGAGAAGAAGCGTCATTAGTATTATTAGGAGAGGGGTTTCCTGAATCATTATTATTAGACGGTTCGTTATTCCCATTATTCCCCGAGGGAATCTCGATAGGTTGATTTAAAATATTTTTATTGTTACCACCCTCTGGTTTAGGAGAGTCTGCTGGTGCAGGTGGCTCTTCGTTACCAGTTGGTTTAGGCGCAGGTGGTTCATTATTTACCGGTGCCGTTGGTGGTTGTGGTTCTCCGCTAGGTTTTGGATTAGACACATTAAATGCCTTTTGACCTTTTACTTGTTTGGCCAATTGATCTAATCCAAGTCCTGATAATCCATTTTCTGTACTCATAATATTTGCAAATTTAATTATTTTTTAGTATACAAATCAATTTTTTATAACAATTTCGCGTGAAAATTTTAATTATTTATCGCTATTTTTTGTTGCGCGAGCTTGCATTTTTTTGATTTTGGCTTCTTCTTTAGCTTGCATTTCTTTAAGTTTGAGCTCTTTTTTAGCAATTTCTTCTTTGAGATCTAACTCTTCTTCTGCAATTTTTCTTTTTGTTTGTGATTCTTGTTTAGCAATTTGCTCTTTAGTTTTTGCTTCTTTATCTTTTATTAGCTTTTCATGCTTAGATTTAAGATCCGCTAACTCTTTTTCTAACTTACGTTTAGCAGCAGCATCTTTTCTAGCTATTGTAAGCTTGTTATTAAGTTCTTTTTCTTTAAGCGACATTTGACGTTTAGACTCTTCTTCTTTACGTTTTATTTCTCGCTTAGACTTTTCATCTTCTATTTTAAGTTTTTCCTTAGCTATTTGTTTTTCCATTTCGAGCTTAGCTTCCTGCATAAACATTTCGTTAGCTTTATCACCTTGCTCCATTTGTTTTTGTAACAATAGCGTGAGTCTATCTTCTTTACCTTTAGTTCTGATTTCTTCTAGCTTAGCAGCTTGCTCGTCTTCGCGGTTTTCAATTTGCATTTGCTGCAATTCTTTTTGCGCTGCTTGTTGTGCTTGTTGTAATTTCTGTTCGTGTTCTCTTTGTGCTTCTTCTTGTTGACGCATTTGTTCCATCTTACGTTCTTCGGCTTCTTCTATTGCTTTAGCCATATCTGTAAGATTGTTAGCAGAAAATACTTTAATAACGTCAGCGAAGTTTAATTTATCATTTTGGAGTCCCGCATGAGCTAACTGTTTAAGTGCTTGCTCGAATTCCATATCTTTAGCTGCGTTATTTATAAATACGGTATAATCAGATTCTGCAAGTTGTCTACCGTCTATTTTAAGAGTATGTGTAGACATATCATCTAAAACATAACTAACCCTTTTATCTGTTTCGTTTCTAAAACAATGTTTAGCTGTTTCTAGTAATGTTTCTAGTACTCTCAATTTTACGTGGTCATGTACTTTAAACCACGGTTCCGTAATATGTGCGGATTGCGTAACTGCTCTTTCTACGTTACCAACTAATTCTCTTTGCTCTATTTGTCCTTGTCTTTGCTCAGATACACCAGATATATTACCTATTTGTCTTTCGATGTATTCTAGCATTTGGATATTAGACTGTATATAGTTACCAATAGAATCGTCTGATAATATTTTACCACCAACGGTATTCATATTACCAGCCATCGTGCCTTCGGAACTACCCTTTTTAGATTCATTAAATGGGTCCATAAGAGCATATCCCATGACTTCTGCGTAGTATATCCATTTTTCTAAATCCCATTCGTCTGGTATAGCAGCAGCATTAATTTCCATAATTGGGCCTTTATACTTAGCAAATGCTAACTCTGTACGATACATGAATATATTATACAAATACTGATAAGGTTTCATTTGGTCAAATAAACTACGAGCCCTAGAAGTATTTATATTGTAAGCTGTACCAACATATCCAGACTTACAAACACTCATATTATTGATAGATCTAAACTGTACCGGTCTAGGTTGAATTTTAACATATAAATCTTCACCTATACGTGTACCTTCCCAGTACTCATTTACCCATAACCATTCTACCTTTTCACCAAATTCTTCTTGTACAGGATAGTTTTCGTCAATTATTCTAACACTTGGACTACCTGTTTCATCAAAATAAGTAAGTTTACCAATACGTCTTCTTGATTTCCAAACCACTCTAGTAACCCTTACATTACCAGCTTCATCAAAAAAGCCGCCAAATCTATTTCTAGTTTCAGCGGTATCTACCTGTATAGGCTCAGTAGTAAATGTACTAACTTGTAAATTAGGAAAGAAGTTTCTATAATTAAGTGTATCACCAACACCCCTTTTACCAGATCCAGAATCTAATCTTTCCTCTAATCTTGATATATCTTCAGGTTTTAAATATTCATAGAATTCATCGACAATTTTACCAACTGGGATATAAGAATCTTCAATAATTATATCAGCGTCGTCTACGTGTGGTGATTCACCTGTACCATATGTAAACACATTAAGAGGATTACATTTGGTTACTGTTGGTTCTCCAGCTACTATATCTACTCTATAAATTTCTTCTCCGGCAATTAACGCATCGTAGAAACCATTAGAGAATTTTGTTTTTAAGTCTAGTTTTTGAGAGTAATATGCTAAGGTGTCCGAAGCCATTTTCTCTCTAAAGTCTTGGTAATCATACTTGTACTTTTTTTGGATTTGTTGAAGCTTCATTTTAAGTTGCTCTTCTGGTAAATCCTTTTCTGTACTTTGTATGTAGTTTGTAGCAAATTGTAAAAGCTCTTCTTTGTGCTTATTTTCTTTAGTAGATATTGTATCTGGATTAGTAGACCTTACTCGCCACTCGAATTTACGCTTCATTTCTTCGCCCACCAAAAGTTTTAATTTCGGATTAGCTAAAGGATAGTTTTGCATTGTGGCAGGAAAGCTAGATAACTCTAAACCTAAAGGACTACATATTTTTTCTACATCTCTAATATCGACAATATCATTGGCGAGATCGTAGTTTTTCTTTTTATTATAGTAACTTTGTCTAATCTCATAGTTTGAAAATAGACTTAAATTTTCAGCACCCTCTATACAAGAAACAGCCCAGCTTTTATTTTTCTGGGTCAATGGTTTCTTTTGTGCCGGAAATTTTGTATTTTTAGATGACGGATTGTATATTCTACTAATCATAGTTGGTATTGTCAATTAACAAATTTAAACAATTGGTGTTAATATATCAAATAATTATTGTTTATCTTCTAATTTTTTTTGTTTTGCTATAGCTCTTTTCCTAAAATCATTATAGTAATCTGTCATATATTTAGTATGTAATTTATTACCGCCGTGCTTATTACCTTTTAATCTATTTTCCCATTTGTCAAACACGGTTTCTTTAGGTTTTTCTATTTCTGCTGTATGTTTGTACTTTTGTTCTCTATATATCATTAACATACCTAAAGCTGAAACCCGGTCAAAGTTTGCTTCGTCATTCCATCTTATTAGTTCTTCTAATAAAGCTTGTGATCTTATAGTATCTACATTTAAAGAGTTTTCTTTATCGTAAGCATCTTCTAGTAGCCACTGTTTAATCAAATCTCTAGCCCAACGGTTAATATACTGATTAGCTGGTGTACCATAAGACTTATTACCGGTGTGAGAAGTTCTCACTAATCCCTGATCTCTAAGTAATTTAGGGGTTTCCGCTAATAAATGTATACAGTTCATGTTATAAAAATACTGATACAATCCCTTTTTAGCGTTTTCATAATTACATTTAGCATTGTAAAACACGAGAAGTTTTCTTAAATTTTCATAATACTGAGCCGCTGTTTCGTGTCTGGCTGTGTACTCCGCAACTATTCTGTTAGTTAATCTATTCATTATAAAAGTCGATTGCAAAGATCCCGTAAAACCATCGTCGTCAACAGGGTCACAACCGGCAATATATATACCAGACGGAACTTCATCATTAGAATTTCTGACTGGCATTTCGTAAATCTCTACACAACCCTGTCCCATTTTAGACGCTTTATAAGGCCAATCTCTAATAGGAGAATCATTTGTGTTTTTCCAAATTATATTGTCATCTTTAACTACACACTGTCCAGCCCAAGCAGCGTTTAATCTTTTTTCGTCAGATAGTAAGTTTTCTTGTGCTATTTTTAATTCTGTAAGAGGGAAAAATGTACCTTCCATCGAGAAAAATACTTCCGATGGTTTAATTGGTCTGTTAATAAGTTCTGATGCGTATTTAATCTTATTCTTTTTAAGTGACTCTCTTTCTTTTTCTAGATATGTAACAGCCTTATCTTCTTGCGTTATGTAATTTTTTCCTTTTTTAAACCCATTTAATGTCATATAAGCAGGTATAAACATTCCTATTTCTCCTCTACCTTCCCATTCGTCATTAAATGATAAACAATTATAATCTTTAGGATTGTAGAATATATTACGCATATGCATTGCGGCTGCGCCTTTAAACATACCACCGGTACCGAACATATAAATACTACCAAATTGCCTGTTACCTTCTGCAACACATTCTTTCATTGCGCCCAAAGATTCCTCTATATTATCCATGAAACCTGTTTCTTCTATGAATATTAGAGACGGACGAGTACCGTTTGCTGCTAAAGGGTCATCTTTAAAAGTTCTGTGGTGTAATTTAGAGCCGGATGTTTGTGTTTCTAGGAACTTACCGGGCTGTAATGACCCGTGATATTTAGGCATCAGTGGACTCGGGTAGTCTTCTCCATTAAACTTGACATTACCCGGTAAGTTTTCTAATCCTAGTTTAAACTTAGCTAATAAATCTTTAGAGTAAGCAGAGTCGATAGCTCCTACTAAAGTTTGTGTAGTAAGTGGCTTTTCGCTGTCCGAATTACGTTTTCTGAGATAAACATCGTAGTCTGTTGCTCCATCAAATATAAAATTGTGACCGATGTTACATCCGCCCCAGAATGATTTACCACCACCCCGAGCTTCCATGTCTACTACATTCTTAGCTTCGTTCTGAAATAAAGCTTTACCTTTAGATTCTTTGTGATCCACCCAAAGGTATTCTCTAGCTGGTATATATGTTTTTTTAAGGTCTTTTTCTCGAACGTATCCTTTTTCTAAGTAAAGTTCCAATAGCCCTTGTTCTTTTAATTCTTCTTGATCTCTTACTGCTTCGTTACATGTGTATTCTTTATCATCTGTAAAACCAGAAAAACCTCTGGCTTCCATCATTATATAAGCTTTATACCATTCTAAATCTCTAAACCAAGGTCTACCGATTGTTTTACCAAGAGATTCTCTAGATTCGACTTCTATATTCCAGAAGTTTACATAAAAATAAAGGACTCCCGGGCACCATATTCCATTTATCCATCTGCCTTCTATGCAATAGCGTTTCTGCTGTCGCCACCAACTAATCCTTTCGAAATGTTGTGTAACAGGGTTGAAATACGGAATATCAACAAGGAAGTCCTTATTATTTACTTCTGGTCTATATATCATTACTCAATGATTTGAAAATCGTAAGGATCAAATGGTCCTTGTGTCATAATTGGTATATTAAAATCTATACAAGATGGTCCCGGTGAATTAGCTAAAAATACATAAGTATTGGCTGACCTTTCATAAATATAACCATCATGAAAAACCCTCATTGTTAATAGGTGCGTACCGTTACAAGGAGGATTCCATCCGTTTTCTATAATATTACCATCATTATCGTAAAGAGTAACAATAAGAGTGTCTTCTGTAGATATTAAATTTTCGTTAAAATACCAATGTACAGAATCATAAAAAGCAGTACCGTCTTGAGGTACATACCATTGCCCGTTTTCATTTCTTAGTCCTATAAAAGGATCTATATTATTAGTAGCGTCCTGCTGAAATGTTTGCCAAGCGGGTATAATATCTAAAGGGAATTCTATACATGCGCTATTAAATGCCGCAAGAAACGACAATAAATCATTAGAATTGTATAAAGAACCATAGTCTGGTAAAAATTCAAGTAGATCATTGATGTTTATAACATTATCTCCATTTAAATCCCATTGACAAGGGTCTTTAGCAGATTTAGACATTGCTTCTTTTACCTGCGGTTTAGACATTAAAATGTCATGCTCTATAAGAGTTTTGTGTACAATTTTTTCTTGTTTTGTGTAAACGGGTTCATATTTAGTACACATTGCTAAGGAACTAATTACCAATATTATTAGTAATAGTATTCTAGTATTTATATTTTTCATAATTATATTTCTCCAGAATCGGTTAGTGATTTTATTTTATTTCCTGCCCCTCTCTTATCCTGATCTTCGTCGAAATCTTTTTTAATCTTTTGGTAGTCTGTGTAAAGTTTAGCTGTATTTGATAATATTTTATCTAATTCTGATATTAGCCCTATATCTCTTTGTTTTAGTGCGTCTTTGTAAAAAGATTTTAATTCTCTATCTCTCAATGACATTGTTTCATTCCAAGAAACTAAACTTTTTTCTGCTTGGGTAAGAACAACATCTTTGTAAAATTGCATATGGTCATCGTAATTTGACCAATCAAACTTACTATCTTTAATAAAGTCTTTAGATATTAGTTCTTCTTTCTTTTGGTCACTAATATTTCTAAATTTGTTTTCGTCACTAGGGTCTATTCTAAAAGCAATAGCCCACATTATCCGCGAGCTGTTTTTCTTACCTCTACTTCTGTCCTTTTTATATAAATCTTTAAATGGTCCCAACAATTTAAATTGAGGGTTTACCTGCCAAAAATTCTTTCTTTCATCGAATTCGCTTAGTACACTCATGTTTTTTATGGTATTTAATTACTGCTAATCTAGGATAAAGAAGTGCCCCACAATAGGGACACTTCCATTTTTTATAATTTACTTTAGACCGCATTCGTCACCATGTTTACATTTAGCAATTGCTCTTTTAATGTAAAAAGTTTCTTTTGCAACTACTAGGTTACACTTAGGACATTTTAAACTGTTATTCTCGTGATGATCTTTAAGTAATGACATAATTATCGCATTTTATTAAATTCTTTACCTCTAGCAAGCATTGCTACATCTAAATCTGTGAGTTTATTGTGTATTACACACTCAGTTGTTAAAAGCATACCTGCTACAGATACAGCGTTTTCCAACGCTACTCTAGTTACTTTTGCTGGGTCAACAATACCCTCTTTTATCATATCTTCTACAAGAGTATCTTTTCTGAAATCATAACCCAATTCCCCATTTTGTGTAGAAGTTAGAATTTCACTATGGCTTTTCCCGGAGTTTTCACAAATAGTAATAAATGGTTTATACATTGATTTAAGAACAATGTCGGCTCCTATATGTTCGTCCTCATTGTCTAAGCCGTTAACAAAATGATTCATTACATCAGAACCAGCAATTTTAACATAAGTGAATCCGCCACCATACACAATGCCTTCTTGTAGTGCTGATTGAACAGCTCTAACAGCATCGTCGATTCTATCTTTTTTCTCTTTAACTTCTACTTCCGAATAACCACCAACTTTTAAAACTGCGACACCACCTTCTAAACGAGCAATACGCTCTGTAAATTTAGTTTTTACATGAATGTCTTCTTCTAAATCTCGGTGTTTTTTGATTTCGGAAATTCGCTTTTCAATAGTATTTTCATCCGAAGCACCGTTAATTATTACCGTACCTGTTCTGTCACAAATAATTTTATTAGACGTACCTAATACTGTACTAGGATTTTTAATTAAATGTAAAGGTAAACCGTAACTTTCACCTACAAGCTTAGCGCCAGTAGAGATAGCCATGTCCTCAAGGAGTGCTGCCCTTTGTCCAGCAAATCCCGGTGCAGATATAACACATACATCTAATCCTCTGTTTTGTTTATTTGCAAGAAGTACGTGTAATGCTTCACCTACCATTTCTTCACAAACAATAAACAGTGGTTTGTTGTTATTGTAAGCGAATTCTACAAACTTCTGTATTGGTCCGAATTTACTAATTTTTTCATTAGTAATAAAAATTGCTGGCTTTTCGAGCTCAGCAGATTGTTTTTCGGTATTAGTTTGGAAATAAGGACTTATGTAAGTAGAGTCATATTTTTGACCATCTACTATTTCGTAATAAGTCTCATGTGTATGAGAATCTTCTACTGTAACTGTACCATCTTCACCAATAGCATTAATAATATCAGCAATTAAAGATCCCATTTCTTCGTCACCATTTGCCGAGATTGTAGCTACTTCTTTTAAAGATTTTTCAGTTATTGGTACAGACATTTCTTTTATAATAGACGTAACTTCATTTACGGTTTTGTCCATACCGCGTTTAACACTAATAGCATTAACAGAATTGTCAGATATAGCTTTCAAACCTGATGCAAAAATATCTTGCGCCAATACAGTAGCTGTTGTAGTACCATCACCGGCTTCATCTGCTGTTTTTCTGGCTACATTTTTAACCATAGTAGCGGCTATATTTTCAATCCTATCTTCTAACTCTACTTCTTGAGCTACTGTTACACCATCTTTTGTTATATGTGGAGTAGTAAAGTTTTTATCAATTACCACATTACGCCCTTTAGGTCCTAGTGTAACTTTTACAGCATCGGCAAGGGTATTTACCCCTGCCAATAACTTTTCTCTTGCTTCTTCTTTGAATTTTATATTCCTAATCATTGATTATCCTTCTTTAATTACATTAATAACTCTTCGTGGAATTAGTCCGAATTTAAGACCTTTTGCTGTAAAGTAAGATGTTTGCCCAAATGTTCTATCTTCCATAAAGATTTTATCTCCAATTTTGACATCTTTTACAGATTCTGACACAGCTACCACAGGAATATATCTACGATTCATTTCTTCAATAAGAGTATCCTCGCTTTCTATACCTATTAGCTGGTCTGGTTTTTCGTCTACTTCTTCTACGTATTCAATGTAGAAAGCAATAGAATCATCCAAAAGTTTTACGTTTTCTTTTTTTATAATCTCAGCAGCTTCTTCTGCGCTAGAGTTATTATATATCTTGTTTTCCTGATTCTCCATCTTTTAATTTATTTAAATGGTTTAACAATTCCATGTGTTCTTCTTTAAGTTCTTTTTTGTCTTTAACGTAAGAATTTCCTTTAGTTTTACCTATGTATTGTGGCTTATTGTTAGGTCCTAAATCTAGTTCTCCGTTTTCTTTCATTTTAGGTATGAGCATTGTTGCTACATGCTTCATACTTTTTCTGTTTTTCATATAAGAGTTAATAGCCTTTTGTCTAATTTTGTACTCTTCGTACGTTTCTCCATGTTCTTCTAGCCTTCTGGCTTTATGACTATTAAATAGTTTTATATGACCGTCTCCGTATTTAATTGATTCGTACTCCATTAACCTACGGCTTCTTTTAATTTATCAAAAACTTCTTGGTCGTAAACAACTGTGTACTGACCGTTAGATGTAATAACATCGATTAAAGGATTATTTTCTTCGTCGAAAAACGTAATAAACGCTTCTACGGTACTAGGTTTTATGTAAATTGTACCTTGTACACCAGACCCATCAGTATTTTCTGTTACCTCTAAGCCCATTTTTTCTAGCAAATTTTCGTCTACAGTAGATGTAGAACCAGATGCTATTCTTATTTCAATTTTCGCTTTTATCATTATATTCTTTTAGTTTTTTACGTTTATAATCAGAAACATAAAGTTTCCCTAAACATGGTAAGTTAAAATTTAAAATGGTCTCTTCATCTTTTTTATCTAAATTTCTTATATCTGTTGCTATCATGTGATAATACTGATATAATATTTCTTCTATAATTTTTTTTGGTATTCTTTTATCAACACTTATTTTTTTACAAGCTTCTTTTGCTAGTTTATTCTTGATTTTCGACATCCCAAATAAATGTTAAATTAAATGGCAGTTCTATTTCTGTTAAATCATAAGCATCATGTAACTTATTACCATTTTTAGTTTTGATTATTACTCCTTTTTTCCTGAGAGCGGAAATTACATTATTCAATCTAGCTTCTGTTATATCTAATGTTTCCATTATATGAACCTTAACATCATAATCTAAAAGCATTTTTTCCTTGATGTTTTCATTTTCTATAAAAACATTATCGCTAGTCATTATATGGGCAAGAATATCTTTTTCCCCTCTACTCAAATGATTAAAAGGGTTGATAAATTCCAAATATTGATTAGCAAAAGTAATTAAGTTACTAACTTTAAGATTTATCTCTTTCGTTGTCCCCATATTCTTTTTTTATTTCTTTATGTGTAAATCCCATTTCTCTAAGTTGCTCGTAACCACTTTTAGTTATAGCTTTAATTTTAACTCCTTTATATCTAAAGTCTTCAATATCTTGCTTGTTATTAACAAACCTACTAACTTCGTAATTGTAAGAATCTCCTTCTATCTTAGCAGTTATGCTATAATCTTTTACATAATTGCTTTCTTTCTTTAATTCTTCTTTAATAAAATCAAAATCGTCCATCTTTATTCTTTTTAGTAGCTATCATTAGAGCAACTTCTGCTTCATTTAAGTCTCTACCCCTCACTTCGTAAGATTGAGTAGAATCTCCATCGCTCCATACTATAGTATATAACTCATTAGGATTTATTTCTAAATGTTTCATTTGCAAATATACAAATAAAAATTAAATTGTGCAACTTTTTTTGTTATTTTTTTGCGGTCCTTATCTTTTTAATCTTAATCGCACGCTGTACAGCCATTTCCGTATGTCCCGGGTCAATGAAATTAAGTATATCGTCCAATATTTTACCAGTGGTTGTTAAGTTATTTATTAATTTGTTTCTACCTATAACATAAGATATTGTATCATCAGGGTTACCAAAAGCATAATACTTGTTATGTTTAATTAATGTCATATCAAATAGTACACGACAAACTACATTGCCCAATTGATCTATCGACAAAGACACCATAAACAAATAAGAATTTGCATTACTTAAAAATATACCACTAAGTAAACCTATAGGTAATAAAACTACCGCTAATACTAAAGCCACAAAAAAAAGTATTATACCACTAAATTCTCTTATCATTTTCCTAATTTTTTACGATGGTTTTCTCTACCGTCAGCAAAAATCCAAGGAGATTTAAAGAAAAATGCAGATTCACCCATTTGATTAATTAATTCTGTATTATAAAAGTCTAAAAACGCTTTAGTATCGTCTGGTAAAGTTAATGTCAATTCGTATTTTATCCCATTGGGGTCGTTAAACTGTTTTACTTTACTTTCGAATTCTGGTGGGTATTTGTCCACTATTACTTTTCTGGTGTATTTTCCGGAATGTTTCATTTTAAATGTTTATTAAATAGTTCTTGTTTGTATTTTGGTAAATCTATAATAACATCTTTTATATTATGATTATTAATTTCTATAATTTTACCGTCCTTATTTGTTGTGAAAATTACAAATTCTCTATTCCTAGAAGTTATTCTATTTTCGTTAAGCTCTTTTAAATAACTTTCTAATTTTTCTACAGAAAATCTGTTGTATTGACTTTTCATAGTTTTATATTTAACTCCCTAAATGTAGAATCATATATCTTACCATTAGGGTATATTATTAAAAATCCATAATTTGGATGCACTATTTTTCTAACTCTATAGTCATCTTCATTTTCTTCTTCATCAACATATTCTTGTTCAGGTTCTACAGGTTCTATTCCCAATAGGCTTGGTCCATCTATAAGAACACTAATACACCCATAAGGGTTATGAGTATCATCAGTATTGTCTGAAGGATAAACAGCTATCCAATATTCTTCTCCACCAGTCAATTCCAATTCCAACACAAATTGGTGAGTTGGGTAATTCCATGTAGGGTAACCATTATTAATGGCATCTATAAAACAAGGTCCGTTAGAACCAACAGTCCAATCGTTACCATTAGCATTGTACCAACAAGAATAAATTATTATATCTTCTTGAAATTCCCAACACGGACTATTTTCATTATTACAATTACACGGATAACTTATTACTCTTCCTCCATCCCAAGGACAATTATCAAACACAGCGTAATAAATGACTTGATTAGCGTTAGTAAAAGGATTAGTACTAAATACATCACTAAGTACGTTAATAGTTACTACAGCGTCTTCTACAGGTGTAAATAAATACCAATGTACATTTTCATTTATACAATTCCAGCATCCATTTATTGGGTCCAATATTCCCGCCGGATTAGCTATGCACTCCGTATCGTCATAAAAACACCACTCTTCTTCAAAAGGTAATTCCCAGATGTAAGTATAGTCACACGTCTGAGAATATAGTATATGACTTAACATTAAGAGTGTAAGTAATAATATACTCTTAAGGTAATTTTCTAATCTCTCCATTACCTATAGAATAAATTTCACCATCGTATATGATTTCGAAACCTCCATCTCTCATACATAACGATAATTCTTCTTCTGGTGTTTCAAATACTACACCATTATAAACCTCTTTAAGTACGAACGTTCCGTATTCTCCAATTTCTATTTTCATAATTATATTTTATTTAACAAGTATTACCGTCATATTTTTCTTCTTATACCTTTACAAAAAAACTCATAACCATCACGAGCCATAGAGTCTGAAAAATTTTGTTTTGGTAATTGTGGGTCTCTTGCACCGGGAATCCAAGCAACGTACCAAATTTGTTTAAACTCCATTATATTTTCCAATTCTTTTTTATCTATCCAATAATCACCAATCCAAAATACATCAGGTGTAAAATTTATTGGTCTAATTTCTCTATTTGTATTATAATTATCAGACTGGTATTCTTGTTTCATGTTAATGAAATTAGGTAAAAACTCACCAATTTCACTTAAACTTAAATTTGATATGTGATTTTCTTTAGTTGCTTCTCTCATAATTACATTTTTAATTTAACATTTACAAAGATAACAATTACAATTATATAAAGCAAGAAAATTATCAATAAATTTAAAAAGCTATAGCTAATTAAAAATAATTAGAAAAAAAGTATCAAAATATTTTGACTTTATGGAATAAATTTAGTATCTTTGCTAACGAGTAAAGCGTAGTGAAACTACGATGTCGCAAGTTACGATAAGTAACTATTAGCTACTTTACTCAGTTAAAGCAAAAAGTATGTCTATATTTAAAAAATATCTAAAACGTTTTCCAAAAGATCTTTTAACTAAAGGTTTCTGGAAAAATGTATTTAATAATAACCTATTCAGGTTTATACTAGTGCTTTTAGTATCTGGTGTGTTTATGTGGTATTCTGTGCAAGAAAATTTAATGATAATGGGGGCCTTAACAATAGGCTGGTTAATTCTCAATTTAGCACAAATATACGATACATACCATGATAACAAATATCCTAACAAATAATACTTTAATTTTCTTATTAGTTTTTTTATCTGGACTATCCAATGCAATAATGGATTTGTCTAGCGAAAACCTATTTCCTAAAGAATGGTGGAATAAAGGACAATCTTGGGATAACAAGAATAAATTTAAAAACCCAATATTACGTTGGTTATTTAGAAATCCTCTTGTATTTTTAACAGATGGTTGGCATTTATTCCAATTTCTTCATACGTCTTTCTTATTTATAGCAATCATCTTACAAGTATTGTTTGTAAACTCATTAATCGAAGCTCTGTTATTTTTCTTTGTTTTAAAATTCGTGTATGGTACTAGTTTTACAATACTTTATAAACCATATAAAAAATATTCGTTACACCGCCGTAGTGCAAAAAGGGATAATTCGCTACCTTAACTCTTGTGTAACAGGGGGGTAGGGTGAAATGCCCCCCAAACTCTTTAAACCTTTAAATATTAAAGCCTATGAATAAATGTCTATTTTGTAACGCAAACTGCGAAACTTGTATAATTCAAGTATTGTTTAATAAAATTTAAAGGAGGTAATCAAATCTACAAATTGGACCCATTTTGGGTCCTTTTTGTTTGCATATATTAAATATTTTTCTTATATTTGTATATAGCGGGATAGAGCAGTGGTAGCTCGCCAGTTTCATATGCTGGAGGCCGAAAGTTCGAATCTTTCTCCCGCTACGTTGTCCAAGTGGCAGCTCTATACCGGGGTATCTACAGGGGCACCTCTCACCTGTATAAAAACGGGGGGTCACATATTAAAAATCCTTAAAAGGTCGGATACGGTCTTAGGTACACGCAGAACGGATAAGGGTTTTAACCGTCACCTAATGTGTTAATCACCCACCCAACGGTGGGAATCAGTATTAGGGGCGGTTTTTTTATGCACCCCCACCTTTTCTATATTTTTTAACTACCCCCCCCTATTTTTATTTTTGGGACTCCTAATGTGAGGGCGTGTGGCTCCTAATAACAAAACCCCCCCTAGGTTCTGGCGCAGAAAGTGCCCGTGCGGTTGTTTGCTGTACGTTTATTATCAATCAAAAATTCAATACGATGGCTGACGAAATTAAAAAATCAACTTTCGACAAAGCTAACTTTTTTGATCCACTACCGGGACGCATCAACGTTGACGAGGGTACATACTTATTCCAAGTAACCAAGGAGGCAGAATGTTTCCTAGTATCCGAGATCAACGCGGAAAAGTACAAAGGTCAAAAGGCATGGCGAGTTATCGGTTCGTTAAACAATGAACAGGGTAATCTTGTCCAAGATTTCAGCAACGGTCTTGGCTGTACACAAGCGGACGTACTCGAAAGTGTTAAGCCCGAAAGTACATTCGTGATCGAAGTAGTTAAGATTAGTTCAGGACGCAAAATTGCTAACTGGATGAGTCAACAAGACTACGAAGCGGCGAAAGAGGCGAAAGAACAGCGAGAGGCAGAAGTAGGAGAAAAAGAAACAGCTCCTGCGAACCCGTTGAAAGGGTAAAGGTATGGGGAGAGAGTGTAACAACTCTCTCTCCTTCTTTTTTTACTAATTAACAGTATCGGCGTTGTTTAACATGTTTACTGTTATAGCTTATTCTTTTTTTTATTAGATTAAAAGAATCGGCATTGTTTCGCAGTTATGATGTATTTTAGATTGATATTTACATTTGAGTTTTAACCAAACCCTACAATATTATGAAAGTTTACGAATTTTCAGGTTACAATGGCAATCACTTTGTGTGTATTGTTATGATAAAAGCTTTTTCTGAGCGTCATGCTTATGAGAAAATGGCTAAATGGGAATGCACCATTAATGATGTACACTACAGTTTCTCATCTCTAAGATGGAAAAAACCTGTTGTGGTTAAATCATTACCTTTCTTTGAACCAATTGGTTTGAATTAAGTTGTACTGACCTAAGCATGTCATCAAACTGCTTAATTTTATTAATCCATTAAAACCAAACAATTATGAAAAATTTCGCAAAAGTTTTCGGATCTATTCTTTTTATCATCATGCTTTTTGTAAGCTATAATTTGGCTTACGGAGCATATGTTGGAGAATTTTCTAAGTCTAATGACACAAATCAAACGTTGTTAATTTTCAGTTTGATGATGGTAACAATGATTTGGTTCATTCTGTCAGCCATTATTAATGGCGATGGACAAAATACCATTGTGGTGTTGCAAACATTTGGTATTATTAGCAACATTGTTGCAATTTGTTATTTTGCTGATTTTAGTGAAGTAATACACGTGTTTATTTTAATAATTTGCGCATTAGTGCTAATTAATTCTTTTGTTGTAAATACTGAAAAATATTCCGTAAAATGGAATATAGATGATTATTTTGTATTAATTCCAACTATTGGTTGGAATAAAAATGAAATAAGTATCGCATTGCCATTTTGCAATATTAATTTCCAACGTAAGGATTAATCTCACCAACCCAAAGAGAGCATTATCCCTTGGGTTGGGAGCGCAGACTTAACTGCGATAACAAATAAGCCCTGAGAAATAACACTCTCATAAAAGGTGGGAAAAGCCTTATTTTTTAATCAATACCGAGGTGGCGAAATCGGTAGACGCGCAGCACTTAAAATGCTGTTGCCAGTAATGGCAGTACGGGTTCGATCCCCGTTCTCGGTACAAATGTTAACAATAACATAAAATATTTTGTATGAAACGACAAGAGTTTATTGACAGAGCATTTATTGCGGTGTTTACAAGCGATACCGCCTACAATAAAGAATTAACATCAGAGGAGTGCTACGCAGTGGCTGAAAGTCTGGCTTTTATGCGCGCTGAACACTGTCCGTTTGAAGATGAAGCAGTTAAAGTAACTGACCTTAACAAACTACCCGATGAACATTGGGAAAAAGCTCCTGATTGGGCTAATTGGGCAGCTATGGACGAAGATGGTAGATGGTATTGGTTCGAAGAACAAGCTTTAACATCGGTTTATACTTGGATCGACACCGGCGGTGAGTACGAAGAATTTGAAGCTCCACCCGCATCTGATTGGAAGGAATCACTAACAAAAAGACCTAAAAAATAAAAATAAAAAATATGAAAAAATTACTTTTGTATACATTAGCTGTATTATTTATGGCTAGTTGTGCTTCTTACCCACGAAATCATAGTGGTATTCAACACTGGAAAAGTGGTAAAAAAGGTAAAATGGTACGGTCATCAGAACGACCACAATGTGTTGATTCATGGTAACTGATAAATTCGATAAAAAGAATTTCTTCGGTAATGAGTCAATTGAGAGACGTAGACATATACAAGTCATAATTGATGAAGCCTGTGAAGAACTTCCAGCTTGGACAAGTGAATTTAAAAAGCAAATTGATTTGCATTTATTCACAAATGAGGAAATTAGACAAAATTATCTTAGTTATGAACCTGAACGCAGGTACATTGCTAGGAAAATTTTGTACAATCTTTAATTAATAAATTTATTAACACTCTAAAACCAAACAAAATGAGTGACAAGACAAAAGAAATCCAGAAAGAACTGGATCGTATCAACAAAGAGATTGAAAATGTCTCTTCAGGAAATGTTGAGTTCACTGACGATGAACTTCTTTACGTTCTTAAATCAGAACGTGAAGATCTTCTGATGGAAAAGCGTAAGATTCTTACGAATCGTCGCAAATTTGCCACTGAACTTCAAAAAGAAAGTATTGAAGCAATGAATGCATTCAACGATTTTCACAAAAAAGTGAAAACATGGAAAAAACTCAATGTAGAGCTTTGTGAAAAGCTTTCACTTGGTCAAATTTCTAGTAAGGAATACCATGAAGAGATCAGGAAAGCAAAAGCGGAAATGACAGTTTCTCTCCGTGCTCTTTGTTGTAAACATCTATTCTCATGGGTCTAATGATACCTAATCGTTCTAACGATAATTAACTAATTTAATAACCAGCTTGGGTTTAATTACTCAAGTTGGTTATTTGATTTGAAGAACCAATAAATAAGTACTGACCGCCCTAGCTCTCACGATTGGAGAACCAATAAGTACTGACTACTTTGGCTCTTAAGGTAAACCTTATACCTTGTGATTAATAAAAGAAGTTTATAAATTAGTGTAAGACCCGTCAGCTATTGAAAGAATAGTCTTAGTAAGGGATTTGAGTATGGTTAGCACATTATTAATCACTAAAAAAGATAGAATATAAATTGTAGGATAAAAATAATTAAATCAATTGAAGGAGTTGTGGCTCCCCTACATATTAAATCTATCAAGTGTACCAACTGTATTGTGATATGTTGGATAGAAGTATTGTTAAATCATTACTTTCTACACTTAGGATTTCACGGCAAGAGATAATACTTATTGAATTGGTAACAGCTTAGAAATAAGAAGTAAATAAGTTTAATATTAGCAATGTGGTTGTGATAGGTTAAATACCCAATTATCGGCAGATAATTAAAATAAAAATCACACTCGGTAAGTCTGTATAATTATCTCGCGACCATTTATAATAGTTACCTGACGTGGTATTAAATGTAAAAATTGTTAGTTTTACAGCTATTATGGATGGTGCTAAACATTAAAACATAATGATATAATTAAAAACAACAAAGCTGCTTTTGTAGATCTGGATTAACCAGTGAGTCAATAAGGCATGACCTAGACAACTTTGAAAAATACGGACGAGAGGTAATTGTTGCAATATATAAAGATAATATATATATATATTATAAAAATTAAAAATGCAACAATTACAGTGTAGAGATAATTCTCTACACACTCTCGTAACCGATTTCTTTTTGAATTAACCAAACAAACATAAAGAAATGAAACAAATAGCATTTGTTGATAAAACAACAAAAGTTAGGTTTTACAAAAATCCTAATTTTTCACAGTTTTTAGAAACTGTGAAACAAATTAAAGAACAAAAAGTAAAAAAGAGACAAGATGAAAGAGCAGTAAATTATGTAACTAATGTTTATATGAAAAAAAAGATTAGTATTTCTACAAGTTACATTTTAAAAACCAAACAACTTATCAAAGATGGTAAATTATAAGATTAAACGTAGAATTTACGACATTTTTCAAGTCGGTCAATGTGAAACAGAACTTTACACAAAAATGTGTTTTTTCAATCCAACCCAAGAAGAAATCAAAGAGAATTGTGAAAACGCACCGTTTTTACGAACTCTTTATCAAACAATATTAAACTAAAACTTTGTTTGGTTAAAAAAAGCAAGACCGTCTACCATTTGTATTTAATTGTTAAATAGAAAACTATGTGTACTCAAACCTGTAGATGCTTTAAATTCTACTGCTTTTTGTAAATATAATTACATAAAGTGTACCATCTTTGTAAGGGTATGGAGGCTATGACGGAAACCTGAGAATCATAGTTTTTAAAACATTAATTATTAAAAATGAAGACAATTAAAATCAGATTTGTAAAAATTGATGGTAATTTTTATGCTCAACGAAAATATTTATTTGGTTGGTCATACATAACTGTATCATATTTTATTGGAGATGAAATGACATGTTGTAAATTATCAAAAACGTCTAAAGAAAAATTACTACAACTCTTAGTTGAAAAATATTTTTCAAAATATAAAAAAGGTATTGAGATTATAGAATATCCAACTTTGATTACTAAAAAATTTACAGTAAAATTAAATGAAAATCAAAAAGAATAAAATCTACAAGCTAGTTAAATTGAAAACTAGAAATGATGCAAAATATCCACAAAAAGAAAAATATCCAGATGGAATTATGCTTGGAATGGGTTTTGTAAAACTTTCACCAGTAGTTGGTAAATCATTTTTTCTTTTTGAGAATAACAATATCCCTTCTTGTTATACTTCAACAGTTGTTGATATAAAAAAAGAAAAAGAAAAGCTCATTTTAACTACAGAAAATTCTGTATACGAACTTTCCGAATATGATTTCGGAAATATTAATAATTTAAAACCCAAAAAAAAGTAACATGAAACATTTATTTACAATGTTATTGATTGTAACAGCTTTTGTTACATCATTAGCACAACCGCAGTTTGAACTTCTTACAATGCATGAATCACCACCCATTATTGGTGAAGAAGTTTATGAACAGTTTACATCCAACAAAGATGTTGACGTAACAACACCAACCACAATTAACTATTATCAAGATAGTGTGGTAATAAACCATCAAGGAAACTTTCAAACGTATTTGTTTGAAAATCCTCCTCTTTATGTTGAGTGTTTAGTTAATGACAATTTAATGAATCGTAAAGATACATTAATATTTGTTGAGTATTTTTTACAGCACAAAGAATTTGGTGGAATAACTTTAATTATGAGGCGACATTATGACCAAATGCAAGGTGTGTTTTTTAATAATGTAAAAGATCAATTGTGGTGGAATGTGTATAATGACTATGTAAGTCTCGAATAGCATTCTTAAACTCTGATATATAAAAAGAGAATTAATTTTCCCTTTTTTTATTTGCCTCCATAGCTCAATTGGATAGAGCAATGCACTTCTAATGCATAGGTTACAGGTTCGATTCCTGTTGGGGGTACTAATGTAAAAAAGTAAAATTTTTTAACGCCATTCTATGATGATTATAAATTTAATAACGCAAGTTGTTTTACCTAGGGTTTGGTTTTCATTGTTAATTCTTGGCTATGTTTTTCAAGTTTTTACACTGACTATATTCCCCATAGCATTTTTAGCTTGGTTACTTGGATTAAGTGATAATTACATAGAAGACTATGTAAATTACACAAAACGAGTATTGACCACTAAACCAACCAAATTATCCCGAACGAATTGAGGCGGTTGGAAATAAAACAGAATGAACAATGACAGTGCAAACGCACCGCTGTAAAGATACGATTATGAACAGAGAAATACTATTTAGAGGCAAGCGCGTTGATACGGGCGAATGGGTTGAGGGGTTTTATTGGTGTATAAAAGACACGCATTTTATCCGAGGACTGAAAAAACTACACATCTTTGATTGCGAAGTACACCCCTCCACCGTAGGGCAATACACGGGGTTGAAGGATAAGAACGGAGTGAAGATATTTGAGGGGGACTATGTGAAGATGTCTAACAACCCGACAGCTGAAGTCCATTATGAGGCAGGGTGTTTTTACGCACCTATCAACAAGGGTAAAAAATTGAAGAATTTAAGACTTGGTTATTACGACTTAAACGATACTGAAGTAACCGGAAACATCCACGACAAATGAAACTCCCCGACGAACCTAAACGCTACCACGGCAACTACATAGCATTGTGGATCTGGGCTTTCACGATTGGGCTTATACTGTACGTTGCGGTGGGGTACGGTCAAGGTTATGCGTAGTGCCTTCTTCAAATTACGCACTAACTTTAATTAAAACCAAAAACAATGAATACAGAGAAAAACACAGAAATCACATATAAGGCATTACGTATAGCTAATGTTATGCGATGGGTGGCGGTTGAAGAATCGTTGCCACCACACCTAAAACCGTGCTTAGTGTGGAACGGAAATTCATATTACACAGCAGTTTTGAATAGAGCAGGTGGGTTAAATGTGTGGTGTGCCCGGGGCTGCTTGATCTCGGAATCCCGACCTACTACTACGAAATGAAAAAGAATTACCAACGGTTCGATGCAGCGGGGCGGAGGTGGTGAATGGTAACGGACGAGTGTATGAGCAGTAGCCTACACGAACCTCAGATAGATGAATATAACTTTAAATTAATAACCAAGCGATAGTTAAAAGGCTGACAGGCTATTGCTTATACACATTGTTAGCCATCGTTTTTATTATGAGTTTCGCAGCAGATTTAAAAAGCACACTAAGCCAAAAATGGTTAAGAGAAAAACTAACTTTAAAAGAAAGAGCAGAATTGCTTTGGGAAATTACCACAGACCTTGATTGGGATACTTACGAGAAAGAAGATGAGCAAGGAAATTATTTAGGCAAAGACATTGATAAAGCAATGGAAGATTTAAGTAAGACTGACAAGGAAGATGAACGTTATCATTAAATGGTGGCTAACCACCGCATAAGCGTCAGTGTAAGCGATTCGATGCAGCGGGGCGGATTTTAAAGACGAGATTATGAAAAAAGTAAACACTATAATGGAGATCAAACACTTTGTGGAATGCCCACATTGTGAAAAATCGACTTCAAGAATAGACCACCTCTTTAATGATAAAAACAAAACTTTATCTTGGGGGCCGTGGTACTGTGATAAATGTGGTGGAACGTATAAGGGAGAAGTAAAAGGTAAAGAGGTGTTTGTTGACCCTATACACGAAAAAAGAAAGGATAAGTGCTTAGTATTCCTTAAAAATGCAAATGTGCTATTGGTGGTTGAAGGAATGTATTTTAACGGTGAATTTGACCTTGATGATAAGCGATACTACTATGAAGAACACACCTGCCCAACCAACTATTTAGGTGTGGAAATGGTAGTTGATTTGAATGATGGCAACACAGACCCCCACGGTATATTTGAGTTCGTAGGTGCAATACCTTATGTGGATTTAGAAGCGGTGGATGATGCTTTATCCTTGATTCCGAGCGGCACCAAAAAAGCATTGTAGATAACGGCTCTGGGTATGAAGTAGGTTTTTACGGATTTGAAACACAAAACTATCATGGATTTAAGAGAAGAATATAAAAAGGAAAAAGGCAAATGGGCAAGCGTTGTTTGTAGCGATGCACAAGGAAATACATACTTCACTGACGACTATGTAGAATGGTTAGAAGAAAGGTTAGTAAAAAACTGCTCTATACCGGATGTTGGCGGTTCGTTTTTATACGAACTGAAGACTATCGCATACGGCAAAGGATCATCATCTGAAAGGTTGGAGGAAATTAAAGAGAAGCTGTCTTCTAAATGACCGCCAACATGGAAAAAGTAATTAAAGACGAAAAAGTATATGAGCTGGATTAGTGTTAAAGACGATTTACCAGAAATCTATGATCCTGTTTTAATTAAAACTGATAAAAGAGATATTGTAATTGCTTATACTATAAAATATATAGATGATTTACCATGTTGGCGTTCTAATGACCATATTAGCGGTATAGTAACTCATTGGCAACCTTTACCAGATTATTAAACAGGATAATATGAAAGAAGAATTAATTACATTTGAAACAGCTAAATCAGCAAAAGAGAAAGGTTTTAATATTAGGTGTAATCTTATGTATGATAGAAATGAAGAAATTCAACGTACTCCTGATATTAAAAAAGTAATGTTAAAAGGAGGTGGTATCAAAGAATTAAAAACACCTCCACAAATATTTGCTCCAACTCAATCACTACTTCAAAAGTGGTTGAGAGAAAAACATAAACTTATTATAACAATTACTTGGCATATTGACGGTTATTCTCCTACTGTGTATGATGTAAGTAAAGGTTTAATGGGTTGTTTAAAATATCATGAACAAGTAACAACAGTAGAAAAAAGAGAACTTAATGGTCAAAGGTATGAAAATATAAAATTTGAAGAAGAATGGCATACTAGCTATATTACTTACGAAGAATCTTTAGAAAAAGGATTACAAGAAGCATTAAAGTTAATAAAAGTTTAAAAATATGCGCCTTTAGCTCAGTTGGTTAGTAGCAACTCGCTCATAACGAGAAGGTCGGGGGTTCAAGTCCCTCAAGGCGCACTAGTAATAATACTTTATGCTTACCAATTAAGGTCATTTGCAGAAGGAAAGTTACTATTTTTAATAATTAAACCCTATAAATTATGTTTAAGAAGTACTTATTGTATTTTGTACAGTTCGCAATGGCGGACGAGTACACCAAGAAAGAAGAGTTACTCGTAACTGAGAAGCTTGTTACGTTGTTAACAAAGTTTGGCTACGATAAGAAGCCAATCAATGAAGAACAAGCTAAGAAGATTACTAACCTTGTAAATCTAATCATTCGTGATGAGATCGGCAAAGGTCAAGAAGATCCTCAGTATGTATGGGAAGTTGCAACAAAAGCTGTTGACATCCTACTTCGTGAAGGCAAAATTGAATTCACACAGACTATCAAACTGTAATAGTACCTCAAACGCTCACGAGCGTACCAGTTGAGGTCTTTTGAATAAAGGAGGTAACAAAGTTCAGCACACCTGCGCGCGGGTAAAAGTAAGTTGCTGTTAATGCGATACCGAAACGCAACGCCTCCTTTTTATACACTGACAGCAGGGAAAGACCGCCGCCTAACGGGGTAACTTAAAACAAAATAGAATGAAACAAACAATCGAAGTACCAGAAGGGTACGAATTAAAGCAAAGCGGTAACGTGTATCGAATCGTCCCAAAGAAAGACGAACTACCTACGAGCTGGGAGGGGTTGGAATCTGTAAAAGGGTATTATGTTAATGAAGATTGTTATATTGAAAATGCTGGTTGTGCTGCAATTGATGACAACCGCAACGTCTTCGCCACCATAGAACAAACCTTGGCAGCTATTGCGCTTGCTCAGATCACTCAGCTATTGAAGGTGTACAATGGTGATTGGAAGCCTGATTGGTCTAATAGCACGTATAAGTGGTGTGTTTGGAAGGATGAAAATGTTTTGGTAAAACTTAAGCTTACGCGTTTTAATGTCACCCTCGCCTTTCCCACTGAAGAAAAATGCGACCACTTCTTTAGACATCACCGAGAACTGATTGAGAAGGCATCGCCGTTACTTTTTGGGTAATAAAAGTATTAAAATTAATAAAAACAAAATGTACGTATTAAAACATCCAATTACGAATAAATACATGCGTGAAGATGGGTCTTTTACAAAACCTAATCTAAATAGTGAAGGAATTTGGTTATTTGATGACAAAGAAGAAGCAGAATTCGAAGCTTCACAAGTAGAAAAATATCCAGAAGAATATAGATTAAAAGGTAAATCTGTAACAATTAAAAAAATTCAACTAAAAGAAATATAATATGTCAAATTCTTGGATTAAACCTAAAAAGCAAAAAAAACGTCTTCGTCAACGAATTAAAGGTTACGAAAATACGATTGCTAAAAATCCACAAAACAGAGAAGCTTACACAAAACCCGGATCTCTTAAAAAATAATCAAATGAAAAAATTACTATTAATATTTATGTTGACATTACCATTATTTGGAATGTCACAAATTGATTCTTTATCAATAGAAAAGATTACAGAAACCGAAAGAATTATTGATAAATATTCTGAAAAAATAGCAGATAGTTTTAACAACCTTGTCGAAAAAGCTACACCTATGGCAGAACAAGGTTTTGATATAATGGTAAAATTACAAATAGTAGAAGGAATATTATATTTATTATTTTCTATACTTACAATTATTTTGTGGTTTTTCTTTTTTAAATATTATAAAATAGCTAAAAAAGATAACGATTATTGGGTAGATGGAAAATTTGGTGGAGTATCATTAATACTATTAATATTTAGTACTATTAGTACAATAGTATCAATACCACTTATGTATCATGGTGTTTTAAAGTTATTTCTACCAGAAGTTTATGCCATTAAAGAAATATTATATTTAATTAATTAGATATTAATTCCCTCTTAACTCAGTTGGCTAGAGTATCACACTTTTAATGTGAGAGTCCCGAGTTCGAGTCTCGGAGGGGGAACGCGTAAAGAAGAGTTGGGATTTTTGACGAAATTTAATAATTCACAATTCTAATGTAATCCAAATGACTCCAGCACTAGGTGCAGGTCGTTTGGCGGCGTAATCGTCGTGATGAAATAAGGGGAGTTAACGCTCCCCTTAATTGTCCCATGGTGTAATGGTAACACACTTGGTTTTGGTCCAAGGGTCCTAGGTTCGAATCCTAGTGGGACAACAAACCCAAAAACAAAAAAATGTATAAAAAACAAAATTTGTCTGATTACACTGTAAATCAAGCAAAAATGTTAGAAAGTAAAAATTTACCATTTTTTGTAAAACAGGAAATTATACGTTCTGTTTCTAAAAAAAAGGTTTATAATTTACACTATGTGAAATCTCCAATCAAAAACATTAATCGTAAACGTACTACGAAATTTACTAAGATTGCAGACAGATACTTTTCTAATAAAAAGGTATCACTAACTGAATTAAAAGACCATTTCGAAAAAACTAAAGAAATGGTACAAAAGAAACGAAAAAAACGGAATATTACTGAGAGAGCTTAACCGTTCCTTGGTAAATATGTCCAAAACGGTGGTTCGGATAAAACGTTATCTGGATCACCGTTTAAAATTTTAAAAATGAAATTAGAAGAAATAATTGGAATATTTATAGCTATATGGATTATAGTTTCAGTAATACTATTTATAAAAATTGAAACTAAAGATTCAACTTACAAAATATTAATGTACTTATGGCCTTTAACGCCATTAGTTTTATTTATAATTATATTTAAAATATGGTTTAAAGAAATATTAAATCAACTATTTAAAAATAATTCCAGATATAGATTAATGAAATTAAAATTAAAAAAGTATTACTAATGATTAATAATGATATAGATAAATTAAAAACTCATCAAGTTGTTAAATTTATCAACGAATATTATAAAGGTAAATACGGATCTCAAAGATTAGGACAAGCCTTTATGAATAGATTTAAATTCGCTGGGGATTCTTTTCTATTTTATCAAACAAAAGATTCTGTATCTCAATCTCATATTTATAAATATTATGTCATCTAAAAAAACATTTAAAAAATGGTTAATTCAAGATAATTTATTTTATACCATTTTAGCATACTTAATTCCCACATTATTTATAATTAAAGAAATAATAATATCAGGTTATGAAAATTGTAAAGAATGGGTAATTTTTTATTTTATACTAGAATTTGTACTAACTTTAGGTTTTATTGATGATTATATGAAATATAAAAAAGAAAATGACAAAATCGAACTTTGATAATCATTTATATACCCTTTTTCCCATAAAAACAAATAATGAAATAGAAAAGAAAACAACATATTGTTTTTCTATGCCTGAAAAAGGATATGTTTTTTATATAGGAAGTTATAATTTAGGAAGAGTAACCAAAATAATTACTAAAAAATATAAATTTATGGTATTTGAAACTAAATTGGGAATATTTAAATTAAAAAAATATAAATAAATGGCAAAAATAAAAAAACATAAAGCATATAAAGAATTAAAATCTATTTTTAACAGATGTGGTCAAGTACATAGATTACCTAAAAATTGTGAAAAAAATAGAATTAAAAAATTAAAAATGTCAATTTTATCATCATTTTAAAATGTTACGAAATGACACTATAGATTATACTGAGGGTATATTACTATTAGAATCTCCTAAAATTAGAAAAGAAATAGTAATAAAAAAGTTTAATATATATGTTAAATTATTTATTGCAACAGCTTTAGAAAAAGGATGGTATATTAAACCTGTATATAATAAATCATTTACTTCTAGTAAATTTTATGTTTCTTTAATTGTTTCAAATTATAAAGTTTTAGATTACTCTTACAAAAAAGGTAGTAAATTAATTACTACAAAACTTATAGATATTGAAGAAGATATTTCTAAGTATAATAAATGGAAAGAAAAACATAAAAAAAATTCTTATTTAGGAAATAAAATAAATGAAATATTAGTTATTATGAAAAAACAAATTTTTATGTTTTTAAATATACAAAGATTTTTAGATGAAAAAGAAAATTTTTTTAACAAAAAAAATAAATAACCTAAATAAAAAAGAAAAAGAATTAAGATTAGCTAATATTAAAAATAAAGGAAATTTTTATAAGGAATTAGCCAAAATAGCTGAAAAAAAGAATTATTATCAACAATTATTAAATAAAAAATATAAAAGTCATCAAACAGTTAAAATTCCTGAAATGACAAAAAACTATTTTTATAAATATATCGAATGAATTATATAGAAATTTTAGCATTTATTATAGTAGTTATTTTTTTGATTAGTTGTGCTTTCCTTATTAGATTTGACAACACTTTCAAAGATGTAGAAATTAATAAGAAAAGTACAACTAACGAAAAAAACGCAACGATATTATGGAATGAAATATATACTAATTGCGCAAATTTTAATAACCAACAAATTGTTACGAATTTAATGTTAAAGTATAAACTAAGTGAAGATCAAGCATCTTTACTTGTTTATGCTTTTAAAAAAAACTCTTTTAAAAAATTTTATGATTATTATAAAAATAGACATTGTTTTAATAATGTTTTTAATAATCAATTACGATCTTATGGTAGCTGTAAAAAGGAAGTATTATAAGACATTGAACCCGTGGTAAGGACACGTAAGCTCCAGGTTTTCTAGAAACTAAAGCTTGAACGCTTTATCAAGCTCTGTGTAAAAATAGTCTAAGATCTTCATCAGATCGTTAAACTAGGTTCTAGGACGCATTACTAAATCTGTTAGCCCGAAGACCATTTCGGTAACTTGTTGATTTATGACACTGTTTAAGACTTGTAAAGACAAAGCATTTACATATAAACAGTCGAGCGATAACCCAAAATGTTGAATTTTATTATAATTTTTACGGTGACAAGTGGAGGAAAATGAGAGTAGCTCAGTGGTAGAGCGACTTTTAAAGGAAGTAATTTTGTCTTTTGTTCTGGCAAACAAATAATAAATTATGAAATTTACAAGTGTCGTCGGAGGTTCGAATCCTTTCTCTCATTCTAAAATTAAAATTATGGATTATATTTTTCACGAAGAAAACGGTACACCAAACCGTTGTACTGTAGTTGGTGTTTTAAACGAACAAACAAAAACACTCAACGTTGGAATTGCAAGATGTTCCAAAAAAGACAATTTTCAAAGAAAAAAAGGAAGAACTATTGCTAGAGGAAGAGCATTAAAAAACCCTTTTATTACATTTGAAAATGTAAATACAGATTTAAAAACCAACGATTTCATCGACATTTTAAAAAATGAAGATGTAATTTCAAGTTTTAAATCTAATTTTAGATAAAACTATATGGGAGCAATCGTCTATCTGGATTGTAATATTATTTTTTACTCGATCTTAGATTTAAATTAGTTTTATTGTTTATATTATCGTTAAAAGCGCATACTATATGTCAAAACTCCGAGTTTTCTAAAATCGTATGGCTTGGTAATATAAATAGTATTGTTAATTTAAATTACGTCTTTTTAAATATTTACGTGAAAGTATTAACAACGAGTAAGTAAATTTTAATTAGAACTTGTAAAAGTAATATTGCGCTAATCTAAAATGGCTAAGACGCATTTATGTTGTATGAGTGTAAGGGGGTTCGATGCCCCCTTGCTCCCCTAATTTAAAAAAAATGCATTACGAAATTAACAATTACCCAGACGGAAGTAAATATGTAAAAGTATCTAGTTATCCATCAACCTTTACATTTAAAATAAATAGATACGAGGATCTTTGGATCCTAAATCAAATATTAGATGTTTATAAATATCAAAATGAAAATAAACCTACTGTTACAATACCTAATCTTTTAGATGCACAAGCTGATAGAAGATTTGCAAAAAATGAATCTTTTGGTTTAAAATTAGTATGTGATTTTCTTAATAAAATGTACGCTAACTTTAAAATATTCCATCCACATAATCCAGAAGTTGTAGAAGCTTTAATGGATAATGTTAAAATTATGGATAATACTTATTTTATTAAAGAAGTTTTATCAAAAATTTATTGTGAACAAGTTAACATTAAAAGAGATGAAGGTATTTTTTATCATGTAAATCATAATATATCAAATATCATATTAATGTCTTCAGATGCAGGTGGATTTAAACCTTTAATAAAACTTTGTAAAAACATTGATTGGAAAGGTGAAACACATTCTTGTTCTAAAGCTAGAATTAATAATGGCAATAAATATTCATTAGTACAAAAAATAGGAAGATACGATTTTAAAGGTAAAGACATTCTTATTGTGGATGATATTTGTGTTTATGGTGGTACATTTAAAGGTTTAGCTAATAAATTACGTGAGCGTAATTGTGGTAAACTCTATTTAGCAGTTAGTCACATGACAATACAAAATTTAGGTAATGATCCAGTAACAAATTATTTTGATTCTGTTTTTTGTACAAATTCTAAATTTGATAGTTATTATACACCAAATACTTTTCAACCAAAAATTTTAGAAGTTATAAAATTATTTTAACATTATGACTAACGTAGAAAGACTTGTTAACGAATGGTTAGCTCATGATAAAATAATTTTAGCTGTGGATTTTGATGATACAATTTTTCCTTGGAAACATAATTCACAAGGAAAATGTGATATAGTCATAGAAATGGTTAAATGGGTAAAAAGTATCGGTGCTTATATTATGATTCATACCGCTTCTGATAAAGATAGATATGAAGAAATAATAAAATATTGCAATAGTAAAAATTTACAAATTGATTCTATAAATGAAAACCCAATTGATTTACCTTATGGTAAAGAAGGAAAACCTTATTACAATTGGCAACTTTGCGATAGGTCCGGTTTAGAATCATCTTTAGATGTTTTGGAAAAAGCAGCTAAAATTGTAATTACTGAAAAAAGAAAAAACAATAACGAATTAAATTACACATAATATGAATCCATTTTTAGCCACAGACGGCTATAAAACAGGACACCATTTAATGTACCCTAAAGGAACATCTTTAGTGTATAGTAATTTTACACCTAGAAGTGATAAACATATTCCTAAAGGTGTTGAAAAAGGCTATATAATATCATTTGGGCAACAAATGGTAATGAGACAGATTAAAGAGATGTTTGATAAGTATTTTTTTTGTACCCAAGACAGATCTCTTCTAAAAATGTGTGTTCCTCATTCTAATGGAGATTCAGCCATGGAAGCAAAAAAAAAAGAAATATGTGGAGAAATAAAAAAAGAATACTCTACATATTTAGGAGTAGATTATGATGTAAGTCATATAGAAGCTTTATGGGATTTAGGTTATTTACCTATTAAAGTAAAAGCTTTACCAGAAGGAACTAAAGTACCTATTGGCGTACCTGTACTTACAATATATAATACAAAACCAGAATTTTACTGGCTAACTAACTTTTTAGAAACATTAATTTCTAATTTGTTATGGAAACCTATGACATCAGCCACTATTGCTAATAGTTATAAAAATATTTTAACTAAATGGGCATTAAAAACTGATGAAAAAAATATTGGTATTGTAGAATTTCAAGGGCACGATTTTTCGATGCGAGGTTTAGATTCTATTGATGCTACTATCGGTAGTAGTTTAGGACATGCTACATCATTTTTAGGTTCTGACAGTCTTCCTGCTATCTATGGTGCTCGTAAACATTACGACGAAAAAGGACCAGTAGTTCATTCAGTAAATGCTACAGAACACTCTGTAATGTCTGCTGGTGGTAAAGAAACAGAAATTGAAACTTTTCGTAGACTTATGAAAACTTTCCCAGCAGGTATTTTATCAATAGTATCAGATACTTGGGATTTATGGAAAGTATGTACTGAATATTTACCTCAACTGAAAAAAGAAATTCTTGCTAGAGATGGTAAAGTAGTAATTAGACCTGATTCTGGTGATCCTGTAGATATTATTTGTGGAACTCAACTGTGGTATAATAAAGACGAATTTAACTTTAATAGAAGTAAAGTTATTGTAAAAAAACCAGAAAAAAAAGGAGTGATTGAACTTCTTTGGGATATTTTTGGTGGTACTGTTAATGAGCAAGGTTACAAAGTATTAGACCCTCACATTGGAGCTATTTATGGTGATAGTATTACTTTAGATAGAGCTGATGAGATTTGTAAAAGATTAGAAGCTAAAGGTTTTGCTAGTACTAATGTAGTTCTTGGTATTGGTAGTTTTACTTATCAATTTAACACTAGAGATAGTTTTGGGTTTGCTATGAAAGCTACTTATTGTGAAATAACGCACAATATTGGAGATCACGAGAATAGTTTAGCTCAGGCAACAGAAGGTAAAGAAATTTTTAAAAATCCTGTTACTGATGATGGTACTAAAAAATCTGCCAAAGGTCTGTTAGCTGTCTTTAAAGATGATAAAAACCAATATTTTTTACAAGACCAAGTAACTTGGGAAATGGAAAATTGTGGTGAACTTCAAACTATTTTTAAAGACGGTAGTTTTTACAATAAAACTACATTAACAGAAATTAGAAATAGATTAAAAAAATGATTGCATTTTTTACTTAAATTAATAAATGAAAAACGTTTATATATATGACTTAGAACAATTTGCAAATTTCCACTCTGGAGTATTTTATGATATAAATAGAAAAATATATCATACTTTTGTTATACATAAAGATTTAGATCAAAGACAAAAATATTTAAAATTTTTAAAAAATTGTGATGGTTTAATAGGGTTTAATAATATTAACTACGATTACCCTTTACTTCATTGTTTTTTAAAAAATCCGAATATTTCTGTCAGAGATTTGTACAAACAGTCTCAACGTATAATAAAAGAAGAATATCCCGCAATAAGAAACCCATTGATTAAACAACTGGATTTAATGAGAATTTGGCATTTTAACAATAAAGCTAGAATGACAAGTTTAAAAAAACTCCAATGCGCAATGAGGTTAAAAAAAATACAAGATTTACCATTACCTTTTTATTCTGATATATCAAAAGAACAAATTGATACTATCTTAGAGTATAATAAACATGATGTAGATTCTACTTATAAATTTTATTTGAAATCTAAAAATCAAATAGAATTAAGAAAGTCAATAAACAAAATGTATAATATTAATACTCTTAATTCTCCAGAAGCAGGTATTGGTGAAAAAATATTGTTAGCTGAATTATCAAAAGGTTTAAAAATATCTAGAAAAGAATTAAATAATATGAGAACTCATAGAGATTTTATTTCTTTTAAAGATTGTGTTTTATCCTATATTGAATTTAAAAACAAAGAATTTAGTGATTTCTTAGACGAAATAAAAAATACAGTTGTAGAAAAAACTAAAAACTCTTTTAAAAAAGATATTATATACAAAGGTTTTAAATACTGTTACGGTACGGGTAAACTAATCTGCCCCTTTATACGGTAACGTATATAGAAAACTTCGAATTTTTATTAAAATGGAAAAAAACATTATTTGTATTAATCCTAAACGTTACAATGTAACAAAAGATAAAGAATATAACGTAATCGAAGAAAAAAATGATCGTTATATTATTAAAAACGACAACGGTAAAATTGTAGGTTACAGCAAAAACTTATTTAAAATTAAAGAAAACAAAACAGAAATTACTTCTGAAATTTTAAAAAATATAGTTGAAAGAGCGAAAGGGATATTACCGAAATTAAATATTAATGATACTGTTATTTCTTGTGGTATTTATCAAATTGCAGGAGTTAGTAATAATATATTTACTCCTAACATAGGTATTTCACTTTTAAAAAAAACCATATTAAAAAATATTCCAGAAGAAAAACAAAATGATGTTCTTTACTATTGTATTTTACATGTTTTATTAAAAGCTTTAAAAAATGCAAATTGTGCAAAGTACATTGCTTCTGATGCAGAAAGAAAAAATAATTTGTTACACACTATACTGGATGAAATTTGTATTTACAAATCAGAAGGTGTAGTTAATCCTAATAGCGGTAACGTTATTTATTTATGGGATATAGAAAAAGAATATGGTATTAACGAATTAGATTCCATGATCCAAGAACATCGAAAGTTAATTTTGAAATGATAAAAGAAACCAAAATAGATTACTTAGATCTAAAAAACATAAAGTTATCTTTAATTAGTGAAAGTAATTGTGACGATAAGATATATCATGAAATGTTCCGTTATGATTCAAGTAAATATAACAGGTTTACATCACATAGTAACAATATTAAAGTTGAATACGAAAGTATTAAATTATCAGGAACATCTATGCCTTCTGGATGTGGTGGTGTTAATATATTTAATTATGGTATTATAACATTAAAAGGTTTCAATTTTAAAAATTTTGAAAAACTTTTAGACTTTATCATAAATTATTATGCTAATACTTTAAGTGATAATTTTTATAAAAAATATAAAATTTCTAGAAATAGTAATGCTGCTAATTTTATAGTTACTCATTGTGGATATAATAATTTATATAGAAAAGTATTTAAAAAATACGGATTCAAAGAAGTTATTGAAAAGCATTATGCTCATAATAATCTTACTCAAAAACAAGCTTTACTTTATTACCCAATGAGTAAACATTTTAATAAAAAGTAATTTTAAAAATTGCTAACGGGGAAACTCTTTAATAAATAAATTATGAAAAAACAAAAAGTAATAGATAGTATTGATTTAGCAGAACATCTAGATAAAGGATGGACTATATTTTCAGAATATAATCATGCGGGTATACAGAGTGGTTATATTATTGAAAAAGAGTTAATCGAAAGAGAATTAGTAACTAATACTATTATATCAACTTTGCACAAGTTTAATAAACTTGATAGTCAAATTGTAAAACTTTTAAATGCTGAAGAATATTGTCATGAAAATGGTATAATTTACAACATTAAAGACAATCCCGTGCCGTCACTTGATAAAAAATTTATAACAGAATTAATAGAATACATTTATAATTTAGAATTAACATGTGGTTCTAGAAATCCTAAATTTATAAATACTTTACAAAACGGTGTAGAGGCCAACAAGAAGCAACCTGAATAGGTTGGTGAGATGGTCCGGACAACAATAACAATTAATTATGGGAAATGAAAAAAATAGTAACAAAAATTACGTAGTACCTAAAGAGTTTGAGTTAAAAATTAAAAGTTTTAGTAGATATAAAGAACCAGAATCTGATATTTTAAAGCAAGAAACTTTTTTAATTGAAACTAATATGGGTACTGATTTTTATACAAGAACTTTGTATAAAGACAGTAGTTTTACATGGGATGGGTTTATATTAGATCAACCAGAAGTTTTTTTAGATGTAGATCTTTTAAATTATTATGAAACTAAATTTGAAGAGCTTTATCAAACAAAATTAATTAATTGTTAGCTATGGTGACATAGTGTTGTGAGGGAATCCATGGTAGTATTAAACCCGGAGTATATAAAAATTCTGAAACAACTACAATATTAGATATTGATGTAACTAGTTTTTATCCTAGAACGGGTATCGTTAACAAATTTTACCCTGAACATTTATCAGAAACTTTTTGTGACATTTACAATGATATATTTTTAGAGCGTAAAAAACATTCTAAAGGTACACCAGAAAATGCTGGTTTAAAATTAGCATTAAATGGCGCTTATGGTAAAAGTAATGATAAATATAGTTTTTTATATGATCCACAGTTTACTATGTCTATTACAATTAATGGTCAATTATTATTGACAATGTTGGCAGAAAAATTAGTAGATAACATTGAAGGATTGACAATGCTTCAAGTTAACACTGATGGTTTAACTGTTAAATTTGACAATAAACATAGAAAACAAGTAGATGATATATGTAACATTTGGGAAAAAGATACAGGTCTAGAATTAGAATATGGTGAATATAAGCAAATGATTATTCGTAATGTAAACAATTACATTGCTGAATATACCAATGGTAAAGTAAAACTCAAAGGAGAATTTGAGATAGAAAAAGATTGGCATAAAGATCATTCAATGCTTATTGTACCAAAAGCTTTAAAAGCTTATTTTATTGATGGTATATCTCCAGAAGAAACCGTTAACAATGGTGACATATGGGACTTTATGAAGGTTTTTAATGCCACAAAAGGTTGGCAGACAGAACTTCATACAATAAATGGTGTAGAAAAACATCAAAAAACTACCAGATACATAATTTCTAATTTGGGTGGTGGTTTATATAAACATCACGAAGACGGAAGAATGATAGCTATAGAATCAGGATATAATTCTACAATTATAAACGATTTTAATGAAAACGTTGATTATTACTCACAACTTAATAAACGTTATTACATTAAAGAGATCTATAAAGTTATTTCAGAATTAGAAGATAATCAATTAACAATGTTTTAACAAGAGGGGATTTTTCCCCTCTTTTATATTTTATTATGTCAAATACTATAACATTTATTAATAGTACTCAAAATTACGTAGTACAAACAAATGATTACGCACTCGCTTGTGCAGATTATTTTAAAAAATCTCTAAGAAATTCACAATTTTTAGCATTAAATGTCAATGTTAAAAAACAATTAAAAATATATAAAAGTTTAAAATTTTTATTAAACTTATTAAAGCTTAATTATAGAATTGAACAAAAAAGTAATAATATTAAACGAATAATTATTACTTTGACTAATGAAAATATTTCAACTAAAATATATATATTTAGAATTTTAAGATTTGTTATTCGTTATAATAAACTTTTAGATTTTAAATCTTATGTTGAAAGACATAAATTAAACAATAAGTATAAACCTTTTGTAATTATACTTATGTATACTGTTAGAGTTATTAACAATCACGAATTTAAAAAATGCGTGGCAGCAAATACTTTATTTAGTTCTAACACAGATAATAATTTTTATAAAATTAAACGTGAACTTATTAATGTAAAATCTTTTAAAGATTTAAATAAAATTACAAACTCTAAACCACATTCTAAAAGATTTAGAGTAAGTAAAACTCTAAATTCTTATACAGTTAAAAGTATAGTAAAAACTAAAAAACATATAGATTTTGAAAAATTAGTAATAAGAGAAATGTTTGATTAATGTATGATAATAAATTTAATTCTATAAAAATAGGTAAAGTAAATGAGGATGGTACAATTGACAAATTAAGATCTAATACTTTTTATAAAGGTAAGTATAATTATAAAAGTAATGATAAGCAAGTACATAATATTTATGTAAAAGCTAAACATATAAATAATGTCATTATTATAATTGAAACCAAAATTACTACTTTATCTATATTTTGGGCAATGTTTCTATCTAAATTAGGTTTAGAGATAATTTGTTCTAACGATGTTAAAAAAAATGAATTTTATATTAAAAATGTTGACAACTTTAATAAGTTTTATCTAACTATTAAATTGTGGCAATATTTATATCATTCTAATAAAACTATTATACCAAATGTTTTATGGTTGACAAAATTTGGTTCTAAATTTACACCTTTTGAAATATTAGTTTTAGCTCATAAATCTAAAAGTTACAAATATGATAAACACAAGCATATTTGTAATAAAACAGTAAAACCTAAAAGTAAAATTACAAAAAAAGATTATATTAAATATAAAACACCAGAAAGTGTGTTTAAAAACTTTAATATAAAACATTCAACAAACGAAAAATTATGTTTTGCTATTGATAGTAAAAATATGATAAAATTGAACAATTTAATACAAAAATGAAAAAGAAAGTATATAGTTCCAATAATTCACCAGTTAAAGATTTAGAGTTTTTAGGTTTAGACCTAGAAAAAGCTGAAAACATAGATGATGCTGATATTTTATATCTTCCCGGTGGCTCAGATGTCTCACCTAAAATGTACGGAGAAAAAAGAGTAAACGTTAAAACTATATCAGATGAATATAGAGACGTAAAAGAATTTCAATTAGTAACTAGAGCGTTAAAAAGAAAAATCCCAATTATTGGTATTTGTAGAGGTGCTCAATTTTTAACAGTTATGGCTGGAGGTTCTTTAGTGCAAAACGTAGATAACCATGATAAACTACACGAAATAGAATTATATAACGGGGATGTATTTCCAGTAACAAGTAGTCATCACCAAATGATGTACCCCTATCCTATTAATGATAAAACTAAATATGAAGTACTTGCTTGGTCAAAAGAAAAATATAGTACTAAATATGAAATTATCAAAGATGTAGAATTAGAATTAGATCAAGAACCAGAAATTGTATTTTATAAAGATTTAAACGCAATTGCTATACAATGTCATCCTGAATATTACTATCAGCCAAAAGGGTCAAATGAAAAAATTGCAGAAATTGTATTTAAAACAGTATTAAAAGATGAAAATATTCTCGTTTCTTAATAAATTATTATTTAAACAAAATATGACTAAAGATAAATATTCAAAAGTAGAAATACCAGATGATGTAATTTTAAATACTTTAGAAGTAAAGTGTTTAAATTTAGAATGTAATAATTTATCAGAAACTTATAATAGTTATGCTAAAATTCCTAATTTTAGAATTTTAAAATTAGATAAAGAAGAAAACGTTTACTATGCAGTAAGTAAAAAAATGAGGTGTAAAGATTATTTACAAGATACTTTTTATTATCTCGTTACTGGTAAATTAGCTGATAATTATATATATGGTTTTTATTTATCAGATCTGCATAAAAATAATCTTACTTTGGAAAATTGCGTAATTGAATTAAGTTTTCCTCATCACGATAAAGAAAATAAAAATTGTAATAAATATTATTTAAATTTAATTAAGACGATCAAAGATTTTGAAAATAAAACAAATTTAAATAATTCTATCAAATTAAAATTAAATACTCCTAATTCTATAATTATAAAAATATCTGATTATTATGCTAATAAACCAGCGTTATTAAGTTTGTTATTTTCTATAATTAGAATAGGTGTATATTCTGATAAAGGTATTGATAATATATTTAAATATGCTAAAATGTTTAAATATTTAAAATACCATGATTTAGATAGAATTGAATATTATAAAAAAGCTTTTTCTAATATTGATAAAGTTAAAAACTATACTTGGTCAGATTATTCAAAAGTAAAAAAAAGTGAATATATTAGTAATATTCACAATAATAGTGGGATTATCAGTTATATAAAAAAATATTTAGTTTAATGCGTGGAATTAAAATAATTGCAATTGGGTCTGACCCAGAAATTTTTCTTAAGAAAAAAGGTAAAGCATTATCGGCAATAGGATTAATTGGCGGTTCTAAAGAAGAACCTGTAGAAATTTCTAAAGAAGGTCATAAATTACAAGAAGATAACGTAATGGTGGAATTTAACATTCCTCCTGTAAGAGATGTTAAAAGATGGAAAAAAGAATTAAAATTTTGTCTTAATTACATTGATAATCTTGTAGGTAATGATATAGAAATTGTTGTTACTCCTTCTTTAGAATTTGATGAAGAACAACTTTCTCATATTAATGCTAAACAATTTGGATGTAGTCCGGATAATAATGTTTGGAAACAAATGCCAAATCCCGAAATAAAAGCACCTAAATCTTTTAGATTTGCTGGGGGACATATACATGTTTCTTATGAAGATCTAGAAGAAAGTGTTACTGAAAACATAGTCAAATCTATGGATTTATTTTTAGGTGTTCCATCGGTCCTTTTGGATAAAGATGAAGAAAGAAAAAAAGTTTATGGTACTGCTGGAAGATTTAGATTTACAAGTTATGGTTTAGAATACAGATCTTTAAGTAATTTCTGGTTATCTTCTGAAGATCTTATGGAATGGGCATTTTTAAATACCATTAAAGCTATAAATTATGCTTCAAAAAATGTTATTTTTGATGAATTAGGTAATCAGATACAAGAATGTATAAATGAAAATAATAAAGAGCTTGCGAATCAGATTATTAACAATAATAAAATACCTATGGTATCTGTTAAAAAGGAATTATATGTCTGAAGATGATTTAAAAAACAATTTGTACGAATGGTTGTATAAAAAACCTAATGGTTTAAATATAGAAAATGCTATTAATAAATGTTTAAAAAAAGAATATTTATCTATACATTTTATTAATATTTATATTTACGGTAAAAACTACAAGTTTTCTTTTTTACAAACTATTGATATAAACCCTAGAAGATTAGTAAATTATTTAGAAAATTTTGGTCTTAATGAAGATCCTAATTTTAAATTAATATATTATTATATATTAGATTTAAATAACCCAGATATATTATTTTTTAAGGATGACAAAAATAATATTTTTCCATATGAAACTGAATTTATCGGAGTTCCTAAATTTATTCCTAATAATAAAAAAATTGAAAGTCAAATTATAGTTAAAGATTCTTTTGACTCAAAATCTTTTTATTTTTTTGATAAAAATTCAGACAATATAAAGTGTGTACAAATAAAAGATGATTTAGAAGTAGGTGAAATTTATTATTCGTTATCTATAAATGACAAATATAAATTAAAAGAATTAATGTCAATCAACGGTCATGTAATATTAAAAAAAGAATTAATTACAAACATTGATTGTAAAATTGCAATCAAAAATTTCTTTAAAGTTTTTGATTTGTATTCTATAAAAAATAAAAGATTCGAAATAGTTAGAAACATTGACCAAGAAATTATAACTTTCGGCAAAGTTAACGAGTATAATATGATTAATAATAAACAATTTATTTCTCCTATCGAATACTCTATTAAGTTTGTAAAATTTGCAATTGGAGATAAGGTCAAACTTAAACATTATGATAAAAAAAATACTAATCTTACTATTCAAAAATATTATATTATTGCAAACATAATAAATTTGAGTAGTAAAAAATTAGTTGTTGTTAAAGACGATCATAATAATGAATATACTACTTCTGATAAATTAATAACTCATTATGAAAACTAAAAAGCTGACAAAATTCAGACCTATTATATTGTCTAGACATCCTTCTCATACAATATTAAGAGCTCAAAATAAATCTTTACCTTTAAATCCTTTTAGGTCTATTATTAGATTTGGAAGTACAACTCCTACTAGTAAATATGAAACTAAAGGTAAACAAAAAATTCTGGTAGAAATAAATACACCAGAAGCCGTTAAAAATTCAAGTAGTAAACTTTTAATGAAACAGTGTTTCGATAAAGCTAAAGTTAAAACTTGTAAATGGTGGAAAGCTGAAGATTTTAAAAACAAAGAAGAAGTATCTTATCCTATAATCGTTAAAAAAATTAACGGTTCAAGAGGAAAAGGTATGCAAAAGTTTAACACTTATTCCGAGTTCGAAGAATTTTTCAATAATGACAAAAAAGAACGTTACATTGTTGAAGAGTACTTTACAGGTGTTAGAGAATATCGTTTACATGTAACAGAAGATGGTTGTTTTTATACTTGTCGTAAAGTATTAAAATCAAATACACCAGATGATGTAAGATGGAAAAGAAACGACGAAACTTGTGCTTGGTTACTCGAAACTAATGAAAAGTTTGATAAACCAGTAAACTGGAAAGAAATTGAAAAAGATTGTGTAAATGCGCTTAAAGCTGTAGGGTTAGATATAGGAGCTATAGATTTAAGAATACAATCTTCAACAAACAAAGAAGGAAAAAAAAGAAAAAATCCAGAATGGCGAATAATAGAAATAAATTCTGCTCCAAGTTTTGGAAATTTAACATCAGAAAAATACAAAGAAATAATCCCAAATTTGTTAAGAACTAAATATGAACAAACAAAAAATGCATAGTGTATTTGTATACGGTACACTTCGTCAAGGTAAAGGTAATCATAAATTATTGGTTAACTCTAATTTTGTAGGAAAAGCAAAAACTGTTAACAAATACGAAATGACTGCTTCTGGTATACCTTTTGTAGATCCAAATAAAGAAACTTCTAATATCGTAGGTGAAGTTTACGAAGTAAACGATGAAACTTTAGATAGATTGGATATGCTTGAAGGGTATAGTCCAGAAGACCATAACGGATCTTGGTATAAAAGAACCCCTGTTAAAGTTAAATTAGAACAATCAGGAGAAGAAATAGATACACAAATTTATTTCAATGAGCAAAAAGCAAATACTGTAATTATTAATGGAGATTTTATTTCTCCTAAAATTTCTTAAAAATGTGTGGATTATTAGGATTTTCCGGAAATGATAATTTTGACATAAATAAAGTCAGACTATTATTTTACGCCAATCAAAAAAGAGGTGAACATTCTTACGGTCATTACACCGAAGAAAACAGTGAAGAAAGTCAAAAATTATTTAAAGCTCCCGGTAAAGTAATTGAAACTTATTTAAATAAAGGGATCAAAAAAAAATTAGATATTACCAATTTCTTAATTGCTCATACTAGGCAAGCTACAGTTGGTGAAAAAACAAAAGAAAACGCTCATCCTTTTCGTTTCGATAACATAATTGGTGCTCATAATGGTACTTTGAAAAATCATAAAGAAATGATTGAAGGCTACGTTAAAGATGATGTAGTTATAACTAAGAAGAATTTCAATGAATCAATTATTAATATGGATTCTAAAATCTTTTTTAAGTATATGAGCTTAAAAGAAGGAGATGATAGATTCCAAATTATTAAAGATTTTGAAGGTGCTGCAGCTTTAATGTTTAGAGACACTAGAGATGATGAAAAAGTGTTGTATATTTGGAGAAATCATGATAGACCTTTACATTATGGTTTTTGTGAAGAAGGTATGTATATTTCTTCTGAAAAAGATCCATTACTAGGTATAGGTTGTGAAAAAGTTGAACAATTTGAAACTAATAAGCTTTACAGAATTGTAAACGGTCAGATTAGAAACGAAGTTAAACTTTATAATTCTCCTAAATATAAGAAAAAAGTATATACTAATTACAATAAAAGTAATAGTAATACTAAAAATTCTTATAAAAATTTAGGTAAAGATTTTATTAATGATTTAGAAGAATTTTTAAATGACGAAGCAAAATTCAAATATTTATTAAATAATCATAACGATAAAAAAGATATTGAGGTAATTAGTAATAAAAATAATAAAACTTTTACCAAAATTGAATTTAAAGATTCTTTTATTGAAGAATTTTGTCATGAAACTTTAGCAACAAGAAAATTTGTTAAAGGTGTTTGTTATTATGATGAAACTTTAGATGTATTTGTTTATTATATGTCATACGATGACGAAAGTTTTTCTACTCACGAAGTTGTTGTTAATAAGAAGTTAATTGAATCTTTCTTAGATTGGATTGAAAAAAAGAACTTAGGCTTAGAACAGTTAAGTAAAATTGCAAATGATGTTTTAAGCCTAATAATTAATTGCACTGAAGATGAAGAATTATTCGAAAAATATGAAAAAATATTTGGAGAAAACGAATCTGAAGAAGAGTATTATTTACCATTGAAAGAAATAGTAGATGATGTAATAAGTCCTAGTGCTGAAGATTTGCAATTTATAGAGAATCAAATAAATGACTCTGACATGTTAGAAAAACATAAAAATAAATGCTTAGATAAAATTAGATCAATACGAGAAAATTTTGCTACAGTATTAGAATATGAAACAGAACAATAAATATGTTAAAGACGTATTAGGAAGAAAAATAAAAAAAGAAAATGCCGTAGAAATTAATGGTATTTTTTATAATAAGAAAAAACAAAACCCACCTCTTGTTGTCAAATTTAGGCGGCAAGGGTGGGTTTTATTTAATAATAAAAAACATTATTTTTATGAACCAGAAGGGCGATATTATAATATTGACGACATGATTAAATATATTGATAAAAACAGAAAAGAAACTTCTTATCCTTCGTTAGAACATTTACAAGCTGATAGATTAGCAGTAGATTTTAGAAGTATATGTCTTACTACAACAAATGTAGCATACGCAGACTATAAAATGGCATTAGAAGATGGATTTAACTTTGTATTTGGTCAAAAAAAGCTTTACAAAAACGGGGAAGAAGGAAGCAAAGACGATATTAAATACAGAAAATATAATAATTCTAAAATTTCAAAAAGGCAATTTCCTAAAAAATCAGAAGCTATTAAATATGGGGTGTTTTCTCCGACATTTAAAGGTACTGGTGGAATGAAATATACATTTGGTGTAGAGATAGAAACTTGTAGAGGTTACATTCCTGAATATATTTATCATAATGATAAATTAAACATGGATTCTACTTATGATGGTTCATTGAAAGATCCTTGTGGTACATTATATGGCGGAGAATATGTTACAGGAGTTTTAACAGGAGATGCTGGTTTAAAAAATCTTTACAATTGTGTAAAAACTATTAACAAGTTTTGCAAAATTGATAAAAGATGTGGTATACACGTTCATATAGGGAATGCTAATTTTACAGACACTTTTACAGTACTAGCTTATAAATTAGCACTTTCTATAGAAAATGAAATTATGGAAATATTTCCACCTTCTAGAAGAAAAAACGAATTTGCTAATCCGTTAAAAAAATACAATTTTAAAAAAATATTTGATAAACATGGTTTTGATTATGGTGTAGAAATCATTTACGATCAAATGTTTAGAGATATGGCTAACGGTAGAAAATTAGATAAAAACGTTAATAAATTTCAACCACATCCCGGAGGTAGATATACAGATAGATATAGTCAAGGTATACCAATGAAAAAATTATTCAGGTATATGTGGTTAAACTTTATACCATGTAATTTCAATACTAGAAGTGTACCGCCAGATAAAAAATCTAAATTAAATAGAGGAATACCATTTACTCTTGAATTTAGACCTCATAGTGCGTCTATGAATTATACAAAAATTAGAAACTGGGTATTGTTTTGTATGGCTTTTGTAAATTTTGTAGAAAATCATCAAAAGTATATTATTGAAAATGAAAATATTACTGTTAATGATATTATTACTAAATCTATAAAAGATAAAACTATTTCAGATAGATTAGTTTCTTATTTTCATTCTAGAAAAGAAAAATTTAAAGGTAAAAAAGCAGTAAAAGAAGAACAAACAGAATATTCAGAAGTAGTAGAACATAAAGCTAGTACTTATAAAGAAATAATTTAAAATGTGTTTAATAGCTGTAAAAAAGAAAGGTGAAAAAATGCATCCATTTTTTTACAAAGCTATTGCTAGATCTTATCATCTTAGAAATAATGATGGTATGGGTTTTGCAATAAAAAAGGGACATAGTAATATATATTTATCTAAAGGTTATGAAACTTTAGAATCTTTTATAAATGCTATAAAAAAACAAAACCCAGATGAAAACAGTGAATTATTAGTACATTTAAGAAGAGTATCGGCCGGAGATAAAAATGTAGAAAATTGTCATCCCTATGTGTGTTCTGATAATGTATTAGAAGCTACATCAGAAGAAGGGTTTTTCAAAAAACCAGTTTTAGCACATAATGGAACTATTAGTTCTTACAGAAATAATGAAGGCTATTCAGATACTTTAAATTTTATTTTAAAATTTGTAGGTAAAGCTAATGGTGGTGGTGCTGATGTTATAAGGTTTTTAGCTAAAAACAAAGAACATATGTGCTCAACATTAATTGGTACTTCTAGATTGGCAATTATGTATTCTGGGAATAGATCAATGGAGCTTTATAATAAATTTACAAAATATTCTGTTAATAATAAGTCAACTTTTTATTTTTCTAACGATAGTTATACAAAAGACCCGATAGATCATAAACCATATAGTTATAATGGGTATCATTGTTGATAAAAAAAAAGAAATATTAGGCGATTCTGCTTATACTGCATGGAAGCGTAACAAAAGTAAAGGTACTATTCAAATGGCAACTGGTACTGGTAAAACTTTTGTTTCGCTTCGTGCAATAAGAGATGCTCCAGAACGTTCTAGAATTTTAATATTATACGAAGAAACTTCTAGAAAAGAAGGTTTTCTTAAAGAAATAAAAAAGTTTAATGAATTATATAATTTAAATATTACAAAAGGTAAAACTATAATTTATTGGACTTATCAAAAAGCTTACAAACTTGACAGTTACTTTTTTGATTTAGTAATAGCTGATGAAATACATGATAGTTTAACTCCTTCTTATTTTGACTTTTATTTAAATAATGCTTTTGATAAGATAATGGGACTTAGTGCGACTATTGATAGAGATAAAAAATATCCAAATGGTTACACTAAAGGAAGTTATCTAGATTCTGTTGCACCTGTATGTTTTACTTATAATATAGGTCAATCACAAAAAGATAAAGTTTCTAGAGAATTAGCAATTTATGTGATTAAACATAAATTAGATAATTTTAATAAAAATATCTTAGCCGGTAATAAAAGTAAAAAGTTTAAAACCACGGAATTAAAAAATTATGAGTTTTGGAATAAAAGATATGAGCAACTTTTTTATTCTGAAGAAAATGATAAAAGAGAATTTTTAATAAGTAGAGCTTTATCAAAAAGAACAAAAATACTGTATGAATTACCATCTAAAATTAAAGAAGTAAGAAGTTTAATATCTTACCTTAAAGGTCAAGTATTAGTTTTTGGTAATTCTATAGAAGCTTTAAATAAAGTAACTATAAATACAGTTAGTAATAAAAATAGTAATGACAAAAATAAAGAAATTAGAAAAAACTTTGACGACGGTAAAATAAAAGTAATGGCTTCTTTTAAAAAATTAAAACAAGGAGCTAATATAAATAAACTAGACAACGTAATATTAATGAGCTATTACGGTAAAGAATTAGATTTTATTCAAAGAGTAGGAAGATTGAGAAAAGATGGTACAAAAGTAGGAAATGTTTTTATTTTTGTAACAGAAAATACTCAAGAAGAAATATGGTTTAAAAAAATGAAATCTGAAAGTCTTGATAATTTTATTTATTGTCAAAATGTCGAAGACTATTTATTAAATCATGCAAAAAACAGAAAGTAATAGTTTGATTGATACTTATAAAGAAACTATAGATATATTATGCAATCAAATTATAGAAGATGTAAACATTAATCCTAAAAGTTACAGTGAAAATCCACACTTAATAAGGATGCATTTGACATTATTTAGTAGTGATGAAAGTTTTATTCATTTTAATGATAGTTACTATAAATTAATTTCTTTATTATTTAAATACGATTTTGTAATGTCAGAAAAAGAAATAAACGAAAGAAGTGTTGAAGCAGTCTTAGAAAAACATGGAATAAAAGACGTTTGTAAGCATTGTGGAGGCAGTGGAGAAAAATATGTCTTTGATACAAATAAATTTATTAAATGTGATTGTAAAAGTTGATATAAATTTTTTACATAAACATGATTTATCACCTAATGAATATATTATATTATATTGTTTTTATAACGATATAACAATTAAATGGAATTACGAAAAAGATTTAGAAAATCTATTTATTAAAAAATATATTGATGAAAAAACTAGGTTATTAACGGAAAAATCCGTATCTTTGTTTAGTAAAAATTTTAATGATTGGCTTAACGATTGGCGAGCGTTATGGCCTACACATTTACTTCCGGGAGGTTATAGAGTATCTGGTAACACAGTACAAGTTTATAGACGAATGAAGAAGTTTATGAATGATTTCCCGGAATTTACTCCAGAAATTATAATTAAAGCTACTAAAAAATATATTGATAATTGTAGAATAAATAATTATCGTTATATGAAAAAAAATGCTAAATTTATATACGATAATGAAACTTCTACTTTAGAACAAGAATGTTTAGCTTTAATTAATGGAGAAGAAAAACCACAAAGTAAAACCCGCCATATATAATAAATAAATGTCCTATTTTACTCAATTTAAAGAACAAGTAGATAAGGGCATAAACAAGGAACAATTATGGTTACCTCTTAAACAAGGAAAGCTTGGGGATCATATAATGTTCGGTAAAAATATGTATTTTTTATTCGGTGGATTACCCGGTTCTGGTAAAACTGCAATTGTAGATACAATGTTCGTATTAGAACCATATAGATGGTGGTTAAAAAATAGGCATAAAACCAACGTAAAGCCTTTTTGGATATATAGGTCTATGGAAAGAAGTAAAGTTCTTAAAATAGCCAAATGGACCGCTTATATGTTATTTGTAGACCATGGAATAATGATAGATGTACCAACCTTAATGGGTTGGCCGAACAAACTTTATGAATTAGACGAAGAATTAATCTCTTTAATTGATTCATATAAAGAGTTTTTCGAGCAAATGGAAGAGCATATTATAATCATAGACGGTGCAGCACACCCTACTAAAATTATGGACTATGCTGAAAAATTTGCTGAAAAAAGAGGTTACTTTGAACAAATAGATAAATTCAATAGAAAATATGTACAAAATGACCCTAATGAAATTTTTATACATGTAACAGACCACGTTGGTAAAATTACAACACAAAAAGACTTAAACTCTGATAAACAAATACTTGATAAACACTCACAATATATGGGTGCTTTAAGAGATAGATATGGGTATTGCATAATAGATATATCACAGTTAAACAGAGAAATAGAAAATACTTATCGTGCTGTAAAAACAGAATTAGACATTCAGCCAAAAGACTTTAAAGGTTCTGCTGATTTATACGAAAATGCAGATGTCGTAATAGGTTTAATGAATCCTTATAAGTTAAATGTTTTTAATTATGGAGATTATCAAATCGAAAAATTTATCAGTAAAGGTAAATATAATAGATTTAGAGGTCTAAAAGTAATAAAAAATAGTTATGGTGTAGATGATTTTAGTATAGGTTATCAATTTCTTGGTGAAAATGGAGCAATGATAGAATTACCAAACGCCAAAGAAATAAATTACGACTTACTAAGATCCGGACATTATTCTAAAGAATATATAAAGTCGGCAATTTACTAAGGAACAATATTGTTAATTAAAAAAATATTAATATATTGGAATTACCGACAGAAATTGTAAAAGCCGAAAGAGTTAATCCTAAAACTTTATTGTTATTTGCCTTACCAAAAGTAGGTAAGACTACAATTTTAAGTAAGTTAGAAAACAACTTAATTGTAGATTTAGAAGAAGGTTCTAAATTTGTAGATGCATTAAAGATTGAGATTAACTCTTTCGAAGAAATGAAAGATTTAATTAAATCTCTCAATAAAAAGAAAAAAGAAACGGGTGAGTTACCATATAAGTACATCACTCTTGATACAGTTACAGCACTGGAAGATATGATTCTTCCTTACGCTGCAGAAAAGTACAAAGATACCTCTATGGGTAAAAATTGGAAGGGTGACGATGTTAGAAAGTTACCTAACGGTAGTGGTTATTTGTACATGCGTGAAGCATTCTTTGAAGTAATCAATTATTTCACAAAATTTTGTGATACATTGATATTAGTTGGTCACTTGAAAGATAAATTAATAGAAAGAGATGGACAAGAACATACTGAAAAGTCAGTAGACTTAACAGGTAAAATTAAATCTCTTACTGCTGCTAAAGTTGACGCTATAGGTTATATGTATGCGAAAGACAATAGTAGATATATAAACTTCGAACCATCCGAAGAAGTTATTTCTGGAAATAGAGCAGCTCATTTGTCAGGAAAGACAATAAAAGTTTCAGAAAAAAAAGAAGATGGTAAAATTAATATAATGTGGAATGAAATATTCATTAGCTAATGGGATTTTTAGATAATCATAAAGAATCAGAAATACAAGAAAGAAAACTCTATACAGGTATAGCGGAATTTAAAGTAATCGCTGTTAACCCTGATAAAAAACAACTTGAAGAAATTCAAGATAGAGAGTTAGAAAACGAACCGGAATATACTGGAACAACAGAAAGTGGTAAACCTAAAGTACGACTCGATTTTTATATTGAAAGTGTAGATGGTAAAATTAGAACTAAATTCCCTATTTGGGTTTCTGGTGATAAAGTACTTTCTCGCGCTGAAAATAAGCAATTTATTAATCGTAAACTTCAATCTACATACGCTAAGTCTAAAGACGACCTTGCTCAAAATGAAAATATGACATGGTTCGATTTAGAAACTGCAAGAGAAGCTTATGAAGGAGAAGTAGAACTTTATGACTTTATTGCTAAAATTACAAATGCCGAAACAGGTAAAGATGCAGACTTGGAATTCGAAGACATTAAAGCAATCATTAAAGGTGATGTTAGTGAGCTTAAAGCTATTGTTGAAAAGCTCGGTAAAACAGTACGTTTAATGCTTGGTGTTAAAGATGGTAAATACCAAGATGTATTCCGTAAGTACGTACAAAGAGGTCATATAAAGGGTACTAAAACTATGATTAAGTATGTTGCAGATGAAGATTACGGTTTTCAATCTGATTACCAAAACAGTTTAGAACTTCAAGAATATGCTCCTACTGAAGTAGCGGAAAAAGAATATGCAGAAGACGAAACTGTGTACAAAGGACAAGACGAAGAAGACGACTTGTTTTAATTAAAAATTAACTAAATTTAAAGGGAGGGTGCAAAGCTCTCCCTTTTTTTAATTATGATTATAACAAAAAACGCAGTATTACAAAGAATAAGTGCTGAAGAAATATGTAATTATTATTTTACTTTAGCAGGAGGATCTTTTCGTTTGAATCATAAAATTATTAATCCTTTTAGAAAAGACAAAAATCCAGATTGTATGTTTCATTATACTAGCAATAATGAATTATATTTTACAGATTTTGCTCGTCCTGAGTATAGTGGTGACTGCTTTAAAGTAGCAGAACATTACTTATCTTCTAAAGGTATTGACAATTTTAAAGATGTTTTAAAAGCTATAGATAATGATTTTAAATTAAATATTGTGACTAAATCTTTTAGTTTGAGTAGTAAAAGTTTATCTAAAGTTGTAGGTAATGAAAATTTACCAAACAATGAGTTAGACGATGATTATAACGAATTCGAAGCCAGAAATGATTTACCTTTCGATCCAGATTATAATTTACCTTTTCCTACTATCAACAATCTAAAAAAAGAAAGAGAAAGAAATGAAAAATATGAATATTCTTATAATGATGTAAGAAGAATATTTAATATTAAAAAAGGATCTTTAAAAAATAGTCATATTAAATATTTTAATCAATTTGGTTTATCTATAAATTTTTTAAATAATAATAACGTATTTGGTATAGACGAATTTGTGTTTGGTCACCCAAATAAACCAAAAGTTTGGAAACATACTATAGCTAATCCTTTAATCGGTTATAAAATTAAAGATTACACTACTAAAAATGGTGTTTTACAAATAAAAAATAAAATTTATTATCAAGTTTATAGACCTAAATTTAAATCTAAAAGGGATAGATTTAGAACTAATGCTAAAGGTTCACCATTAATGTTAATGGATAAAATTACACCTAGAAGCAATAATAAATATGTTTTTATTACATCCAGTTTTAAAGATACATTATTCTTTAGAAATATGAATTACCAAGCTGTAGCACCAATAGGAGAAGGTACATCAATAAGTAATGACGACATGGAATATTTACTTAAAACTTTTGATAATGTAATTATTAATTACGATAATGACGAAGCTGGTAAAAAAGCATCTAATATAATAAGAAAAAAATTTAAAAATCTTTTTGATTTTATTGTACCAGAACGTAATAATTGTAAAGACATAAGCGATATTGCTAAATTAGAAGGTGTAGATGCTGCACAAAATTTAATAAAAAAATATTTTGCGAAATAAGATAGAAGAATTATTAAAAGATCGAGTTAATAACGATTGGTGTCCTATTCTTTTAGAAATTTTAGATAATCCTAAAATGATTAATAATTTAAGGTATATTAATAACCTTAGAAAAAAAACTCAAGTATTCCCCAAAAAAGAAGATATGTTTAATGCTTTTAAATATACTTCTTTTGGGGATACTAAAGTTGTTATATTAGGACAAGATCCTTATTATTCTTGGACTTACGATAATAAATCAAAAGAACGTATACCATTAGCTACAGGATTAGCTTTTGATATACCACCAAGAAGTACGAAAATACCACCAAGTTTACGAAATATATTAGCTGAATCAAAAAGTAGAGTATCTACTTTAAAAATTTGGGCGGAAAAAGGAGTACTTCTTTTAAATACAGCATTAACTGTAGAAATAAATAAACCAAATTCTCATAAAAAAATTTGGGAAAATTTTACAAACGAAGTTATAAAAAAATTAAATGAAGAACATAACGGTTTAATTTTTTTATTATGGGGAAATAATGCTAAAAAATATAAAAAGTTTATCGATAACTATAAACATGATATATTAGAAGCTGTTCACCCATCGCCCCTATCTGCTAATAAAGGGTTTTTAGGATGTGGTCATTTTAATAAAACTAATGAATTATTATACAGAAAGTATAAAAAATCAATAATATGGTAAAATGTCAGTAGTTAGATTTATAGAATGTCTCCATTTAGGACATGAAAAAATGGCTAAATGGAGAGGATATAATAATTGTGAAGAATATCACAAAAAACTAATTAAAAATTGGAACAATGTTGTTAATAAAAAAGATATAACCTATATATTAGGTGATGTAACTTTAGAAAAAAGTATATATTATCCAATATTAGATGAATTAAAAGGTAATAAATATCTAGTAATGGGTAATCACGATATGGGTAAACACAACGAAGAACAATTAAAATACTTCAAAAAAATAATGGGTTGTGTAGATTATAAAGGTTATTTATTGACTCATTGTCCTATACACCCAAATGAAGTAGTTTTTTATCGTGGCAACATACATGCTCATTTACATGAAAACAATTTAGAGGAAGTGGTGGTTAGTAGTGGTTATGATGATGAGGGGTCTAAACCAGTTAAAACATTACATAAATATTTTAATGTAGATGCTCATCGTGTAAATTGTACACCTATTTCGATTAACAATTTGAAATATCTTAACGAATGAAAAAAATTATAAATATTTCAGTAATTATATTTGCTTTATTGGGATTATTTTCGTTACTTTGTGGACTTTTCATTTTTAAAAATTACTATAACGAATGTATCATAATTTCAATACTTAGTATTTTTATTATGATTTTTTTAACTCCATCAGATGGCGAACAGAAATAGAACAGCGGGACATAATTATGAAAGAAAAATAAGGAACGAATTAAGTGAATTTTACCCGGATGTTGTAACAGCAAGAAGCGAATCTCGAAATAAAGATAATAAAGGAATAGATATATTTGATTTATCCGAGGACATGCCTTTTGATATTCAATGTAAAGTATCGAAAGGTTTGTCTTCGAATAAAATCAATGATTTATTAAATGCTGGTGACGAGCTACCAATGGTAATAGCTCATAAACATGTAAAAAAAGCTGATAAAATTTTTACAGCACAAGGTGAATTCATTTATATGAAAAAAGAATTATTTTATGATTTATTAAGAAAAATAAATGAAAGCACTAATTGATGCGGATAGCATTTTATATTTAGCATTACCTAAAAAAGTTAACCCAGATCAAACGTATGAAGAATGCTGTCAAGAAATAGATGACAGGATTAAAAATATCGTTAATAAAACGGGTAGTGATGGTTATATTTTGTTTTTAACACAAGGTAAATGTTTTAGATATAACAATAAAAAAGTAACAAAAGATTACAAATTTTCTAGAAAAGGTAAAAGTATGCCTCCTGTTTTTTATGCTCTTAAAGAGTATATGAAACAAAAACATAATGCTTATATAGATACTAATTTAGAAGCAGATGATTTAGTTTGTTATTTTAACAATAAATTTGAAGAACCTACTATAATTTGTTCTCCAGATAAAGATGTTGTTAAACAAACACCGGGTGTACATTATGATTATAAAAAAGGAATAAGAATACATACCTCTGAAGAAGACGGAACAAAGTTTTTGTTTATGCAAATGGCAATGGGAGATTCTACAGATGGTATTAAAGGAATAGAAGGTGTTGGTGAAAAAACTGTTACTAAATGGTTTAATGAATTACACCAACAAAAAGAAGAAGTTAAATTTTCTGATTACGCTTCTTTAATAATGGATAAATATATAGATAAATATGGTATACATGAAGGCATAAATCGTTACTTTGAAACATTTACAATGGTGTATATGTTAAAAACAGATGACGATATGATGAGAGAGTTAGGGTACATACCAGAAATTCCAGAATTCCAAATTATTGAAGAAAAAGAAGAAGAAAAGAAAGCATCAATTTTAAACGATGATTAATGAGTTTGGCAAAAGAAATTAGTAAGAGTACATATTTATTAAGGAACAAAACTTTTACTTATTTACTGCCAATGTTAGGTGATAATTTAAATCACTTTAAAAATTGCTCTTGTGTTTATTTATGCGATGTTGATCGACCAGAAATAAAAAATAAACTTTTATTATTGTATAGGTTAAATAAAGACTGGTCTAATGAAATAGACGAGTGGTTAAAACAACATTCACAATATAATCAAAGTTATAAAGTTAAAGATGATTATTGGATGTACGTTTTTGATTTACCAGAAAACTATAGAAAAAATTATTTTTTATTTAAGGAAGGTAAATATTCGTTATTTGATGACGAATATAAAAGACATATTGTAAGTTTTCATAAGAAATCTAGATCTGCAAATACTGACAACTCTGATATAGAAACCGTAAAGAAAGTTTTATATAAAGACGAATCTTTGTATAAAGAGTGGGAAGAAAAATTAAATGTAGAAATATCTAGGCAGTCTGAAATAAGTTCGATATACAATCCTGAATCGGAAAATTTTAATTTAAATAAAGTAAAATACAAATTATAATGTCGATACTATCAGATTATAAATTTCAGTCTAGTTATGCAAAATACATAGATGATAAAAATAGAAAAGAAACATGGGAAGAATCCGTAGATAGAATAATGCAAATGCATCACGATAAACTTATAAATAAAGTTACAGACAAAGATGTATTCATGAAATATTTTAACTACGCGAAAAAAGCCTATTTAAATAAATATATATTAGGATCACAAAGGGCTCTTCAGTTTGGCGGAGAGCCTATCCTTAAGCACAATTCTAAGATGTATAATTGTCTTACATCTTATTGTGATAGACCACAATTTTTTAACGAGTGCATGTACTGGTTATTATCTGGTTGTGGTGTAGGTTTTAGTGTTCAAACTAAACATATTGAAAAATTACCAAATCTTAGAATTAGAGATAAAGGTGTAAAAACTTTTGTTATACCAGATTCTATAGAAGGTTGGTCAGATGCTGTAGGGATTCTTGTTTCTTCATATATGGAAAATACTACTTTTCCAGAATATGAAGGTTATCGTATAGATTTCGATTATAGTTTAATTAGACCTAAAGGTTCATACATTAGTGGTGGATTTAAAGCGCCCGGACCAGATGGTTTGAGAAATGCTATAATTAAAATGCAAGAAGTATTAGATAAAGCTACTGGTAAGCTTAAATCAATAGAAGCATACGATTTAGTAATGCATATGTCTGACGCAGTGCTTAGTGGAGGTGTTAGACGTTCTGCTACAATATGTTTATTTTCACCAGAAGATACAGAAATGCTTAATGCTAAAACTGGTAACTGGTTTGTAGATAACCCTCAAAGAGCACGTTCTAATAATTCTGTTCTTTTAATTAGAGATAAAACCACTAAAGAACAGTTTAAAAATATCATGGAGTCTGTTAAGTCTTGGGGAGAGCCAGGATTTGTATGGTCAGACAGCGAAGATATATTATATAACCCTTGTGTGGAAATAGGTATGTATCCACAAACAGAAGATGGTGTTTCTGGTTGGCAAGGATGTAACTTAACAGAAATAAACGGGGGCAAATGTAAAACCGAAGAAGATTTTTATATGGCTTGTGAAGCATCAGCTATACTTGGTACGTTTCAAGCGGCTTATACAGATTTTGTTTATGTTGGTGAAGAATCTAAAAGAATTTTCGATAGAGAAGCTCTTTTAGGTTGTTCAGTAACCGGCTGGATGGATAATCCAGATTTATTGTTTTATCCAGAAGTTCAAAGAAAAGGAGCAACAATAATTAAAGAAGTAAATAAAAATGTAGCTAATTTACTTGGAATTAACCAAGCTGCTAGAACTACATGTGTAAAACCATCTGGTAATGCTTCTGTTATATTAGATACAGCTTCTGGTATACATGCACATCATTCTAAAAGATATTTTAGAAATGTACAAGTTAATAAAGATGAAGAAGAAGGTAAATATTTTGCTAAAATAAACCCTAAAGCTGTAGAAGAATCTGTTTGGTCAGCAAATAAAACAGATTGGGTGTTTAGTTTTCCAATGGAAGCACCAATAGGAGCTTATTTAAAAAGTCGAACTTACGGTGTTAAATTACTTGAAAAAGTAAAACTTACTCAACAAAACTGGGTAGAATGGGGAACAAACAAACAGTTGTGTATGCAACCTTACTTGCGTCACAATGTTTCTAATACTGTTAATGTTGATAATTGGGATGAAGTTACAGACTATATTTATAAAAATCGAAAATGGTTTGCTGGTATAAGTTTATTATCTGCATCCGGAGATAAAGATTATGCACAAGCACCTTTTCAAGAAGTATTAACGTCAGCAGAAATACTTGATAAATATGGAGAAGGTTCTTTATTTGCATCAGGTTTAATTGTTGACGGATTACATGCTTTTGATAATTTATGGCAAGCTTGTGATACAGCCTTAGGTTTTGGTTTAGATTTATCACAAGATAATTCTGAAAACGTACTTAAAAAAGATTGGGTGCGTAGAGCAAAGAAATTTGCTAAGAATTATTTTAAAGACAATATTACAGAAATGACATACTGTTTAAAAGATGTTCATCTTTGTAAAAAATGGTCAGAAATAAACAGAGAATTAAAACCTATAAATTGGCAAGAAGTAAAAGTACAACCTTTTTATACTGACATAAATACTTTAGGTTCAATAGCTTGCGCGGGAGGCAAATGTGAAATATGACAAGAGAAGTAGCATTAAAAGAAAGTAGATTGAAAGCTATTAAAGAATCTTATAGGTCGTCATCTGTTAAAACAGTTACCGATAAAATGATAAAACTAACGGAAAGAGAATTACAAATTCTTAAGTATGGCAAAAAAGAAACAACAGAAATGTAATTATCCAAAATCTTGTAGATGTAAAAATTGTAAAGCTAAAGAAAAAATTAAAAAAGACTTACAGTTTTTATATTGGGATAATTAAAAAAATAAGCCCCTATTAGTTTAGGGGCTTTAAAATTAAACTATAAATTAAATGGCGGAAAAAGGTGTAAAATACGACAATGATAAATTACAATATAATTTATTTCCACCAATTGTTTTAAAAGGTATTGTAGAAATATTAACATTTGGTGCTGTAAAATATGCACCAGATAATTGGCAAATTGTACCAAACGCTAAACAACGATATACTGATGCATTGTATAGACATTTAGAAGAATGGAGAGCTGGTAATAAATACGATGAAGAATCAGGTAAAAACCATTTGTATCATGCTGCATGTTGTATTGTATTTTTAGCATGGTTTGACGAAGAAGAATTAAAAAATAAAAAATAAATATGTTATTAGACGATTATCAAAAAGAAGCTACTAAAACAGCAGTATATGACGAAAACAACCCAATAGCTTATTGTTTGCTTGGTTTAACAGGAGAAGCTGGAGAAGTAGCTAATAAATATAAAAAAGTTTTGCGCGGAGATAAAGAGTTATCTAACGAACTACGTAAAGAAATGGCTAAAGAATTAGGTGATGTCATGTGGTATATAGCTATGACATCTAAAGAACTAGGTTTTACTTTGGATGCTATTGCGCAAATGAATATTGCCAAATTACAAAGCCGTAGAAGAAATAAAACTATTAAAGGAGATGGCGACAATAGATAAAAAATACAAGAACCTGATAAACAAAATATTTGATGAAGGTTACGAGTATGTAGATCCAAAAAGAGATGTAAGATGTAAACAAATTGATGACTATAAAATTACTTATAATTTAAAAGAAGGTTTTCCTATATTAACTACTAAAAAAATAAACTTTAATAATATAATAGGTGAACTTCTTTGGTTCTTACGTGGTGACACTAATATTAAATATCTTGTA
>Ga0209925_1000006_pt1 | contig 111281 bp, 108 predicted proteins | sample SalPonR2_A_D1_MG_FD_185702 | JGI IMG/M metagenome (GOLD analysis project Ga0209925, IMG submission 185702) | Salt pond soil microbial communities from South San Francisco under conditions of wetland restoration - Salt Pond MetaG R2_A_D1_MG... ... | reverse complement strand
TGAGATTTTATAGAAATTATTAAATTTAGTTTGGAGTTTTCAAACGACAACTTTTTAACCATTTTATTACATTTATTCCTGTTTTAAACTATTTATTTTGTCTTTAGCCGAGAATCCTCTTAATATATAAAATAATTGTTATATAATATTTGTTATCTAACATATATTATACTTTGTCCTTAATAAATTGTCAAATATATTTTTTTAGATAACATTAATAATATCTAGCATAACTATCTTCTGTATCTATTTCAATACAAAACATCTGAGACATAGCGCTATCTTTTAAACCTAAACACTTAGTCTCACATCTTTCCTACTATAAAATATTTATAACTAAGAAGACCAATCTGACAACCTAGCTGGACATTTTTTTCCACAAGTCGGTAAACTACACTTTCCTGATGTTCTTTTTAAAAAGTACGCCCCTGTTAAATTTTGTCTCTTAAAAAAAACTATTGTTCAACAAATTATAAATGGTGCCAAAAGTTATTGTCTCAAACCCTCGGCACCATTTTTTCTGACTTAAATATTTATTTTTAAAGATTAACAGAGAGCTTACAGTTGCCTGTGTTGTATAGTTTTATTTTATTTTTTTAATTTTAACTCCTTTATTTTATGCATAATTTGCTCACTAATGTTTAAAGATTTATTTGCTTTTTCCCCTTTCAGGAAGAAATCAAAAACACCTTTATTTAATGTTCTACCAAGATAACCTTTATTATTATCTTCAACTATACTTTTAGTTATATACTCACCTAGTGAATAAAAAACACCATTTGATTTTAAACCCTGGTTCAACATTTCATCAGCACTTTCTAACTGTTTTTCATTATATATTGCTATATATATATCTTCTAGTAATACAAGACCCTCAATTGCATGCCTCTTTAAATCTTTTTCTGTTTTAGTATCAAACTGATGTGTTATATATTCACCTGTTCCTTCTAACATTATATATGATAGAATTTTATAAAACTTATTATCCTTTTTATCTTTCATATTACCACTAACAAGATCAGAGAAGTTCTGGCCATCACCCGTTGTTGAACATAATTTTGTCTGCAATCTATGAAATAATTCATGTGCAATTATTGAAATCAACTTGTTGTAATCATCTTTTATGTTTTCAATATTAAGTCCGAACATATCATTAGTTGCCCAACCTCTGATTGCAAATCCAAATGTTAAGGCAAATGTTTCATTAAATTCTAAATTCAAATTGATGTAATCATTAATTTTAGAAAAGATATGCTTTTTTAAACTTACTTGATTGTTTTTTATAGTTGTGAGTACTTTACTAAATTCAGCTTGATGATTATATACATCAGCTAACTCAAATATATTAAGAGGGTTAAGCCATTTCCAAATAAGATCAATAGGATCATCACTTGCAGACCATAATAGAAGTTCAACTAAGTCTTCAGTATTTGTTACTGGTTCGGGTAAATAACCTAAGTCTTTTCTATGTTTTAACATCTGCTGATTAACTTTTAAATTAGCAACTTTTAATGCCTCTTCTCTTTTTGAATTATTATTAAAAAGTTTTAAAGTGTTTTCCATAACAGAGAAATCTATTTTAAACTCCCAATTATCTGGATAAGAATTATTTGAAATATCTAATTGCAAATCTTTATGTTGAAAATTTAAAGTATACTCTCCCATTGCTTGTATAGCATCTATATTGGTCTTTCTTTGTTTTGCTAATTGTAACATGCACTTTATTTTTTTAGAAAAATTATCAGGTATAAACAAGTCATTATTGATAAATTGATCAGGAAATAAACCATCCACCCAGGCACCAAGTTCTTTTTGTTTGTTCTGAAATGTAGATAATTTTTTTATACTTTTCGGATCATTTAAGCGTGAAATTTGTTTCAATAAAAATTGAAGTTCTTCAAACTCTAATAAAGATTTTAACTTTTTAATATTTTTGTCGTCTTCACTATCAGTTGCATGGTTTTTAATTTCTTCCCAATCGATATTTTCATAATTCATAATTGGATTACTCACATCCTTCATTATATTATATTTTAAATATACTTTATAAAAGTTGATATACCTCTAAATGTTTATATACAATATCAATATTTAAATTTAAAAAACTGGTAATTAATTTTAAAGGTTAATATTCTTTTTTATAGAAATATTTAATAAAGAAGATTATTTGAGGGGGATAAGATAATGGAGAAAATTTTTATTGTTTTACTTATATTAGCTTTCCTATTAGGAACTACAGGTGGAGAAATTTCTTTGCCTAACTTAGACCCGGCCGATGTAGATATTGAAGAAAATAAAGTAACAGGTAATGAAAATATTCAAGAAAGCAAATCTGGAAGTGATGATTTAATCAAAGTCTATAAAGAAGAAATCAGTGGAAATGCTTCAATAAATTTATCTTCAGATAAAGGTGATATTTATCTTTTGTTCCAAGAAAAAATAACAGGAAATGTTAAAATTAATATTACAAGTACTCGCGGAAATATCCATCTTAAATTTGAAGATTCTATATTAGGTAATCCAAAAATAAATTTACAAGCCCCTAACGGAAAAGTTATTTTTTATAATAATGTAAATACTGTTGGTAATGCTAATATATCAATAACTGCTAATAATGTAGAATATACAAGTGGTAAACCGAAAGCGATGAAAGATATCTAATTTTTCCCATTTGGAATCAATTTAAGTGTACTTACTAAAAAATGCAAGGAGCGTGTGATAACTGTGCCTAAAAAGAAAATTAATAATGTCGATATTTTTTATGAATTAAAAGGTAAGGGAAAGGAAACTTTAGCATTCTTGAATGGAGTTGCAATGTCTACACCGTGGTGGGAACCTCAGGTGAAATCATTTAAAGATAATTATAAAGTTTTACTCCATGATTTTAGAGGTCAAGGTCAGTCTACTTTAAAACCAAATAACTTTACATTTGAACAACATGCTGATGATTTTAATGATCTATTAGAAAAATTAGATATAGACAAAGTTCATTTAGTAGGTGTCTCTTATGGGGCAGAAGTAGCTATGGTTTTTGCATTAAAATATCCAGAAAAAATAGCTTCCCTCTTTCTAGGTACAGCAGTCAGTGAAGTAAGGCCTTTACTTAAGGCTAAAATAGAATCATGGATCAAAGCTTGTAGAACATATGATGGGGAATTGTTCTTTAAAGTTATGGCACCTTATGTATATTCTAATTCATTTTATGAAAAGAAAGGTAATTGGCTAAAACAAAGGGCTCAACAGTTTGATAAAGTAGTTACGCAAAAATGGTTTGATGCTTTTATATCTTTATGTGAAAATTTCCTAACACTAGATATTACTGATCAATTAAATAAAATTAATATACCAACTTTGGTAGTCTCAGCCGAAAATGATATTTTAAAACCACCTTTATATGGAAAAATAATTCATGAAGAAATAAAAAAATCAAAATTTAAAGTTATTAAAGATTCAGGACATGGTCTTTTTGCTGAAAAACCAAGAAAATTCAATAATGTAATTAAAAAATTCTTAAATAAAAACAAAATTAAATAAGATACCATCTTAAATTAAATTTCAATAATATAATATATTTTATTGCTTATATTAAAAAACCTCTGGGCTTTTATATGCTCAGAGGTGTCTTAATTAGTTTAAAAATTATTTATATGGTTTATCAGATAAAGAATTCCACTCTCCATTTTTAAAGGCTTGGTATCTCCAGCCCATATTACCCATGAAAATATACAACCATTTCGGAATTGAGGGTTGAACTTCGATTAAATCCATATTATTATCTTCTTTCAAATTAATATAAATATAGTCTAATTTTTTTATAACATCTTTTACAATTCTACTTTTATTTATTAAGGAATTTTCATTAACAGCCGCTCCCATACCGACTGCAAGGCCACCTAACCACTGCCAACCTATTTGTTTTGAAAACTCTTTCATCATCTTTAAAGCTATTAGATTATGTTTGGCTTCCGGAAAACCACAGTTAGAAATAGCAAAAATCTTTTTATTTTTTTCAACCTCTTTATTATTCAATATTTCAGTAAAAGTTCTTATAACCGGTGCTGGCAGACAATCAACATATAAGGGAAATGTTACAATAACTAAATCTGATTTATTAATTTCATCAACTAACTTAACTTCTGCTTTAATTGGGTTAATAAATATCTTATTTGTATTAAATCCATCTTTATTAAATTGATTTAATAAATATGATCCTAAACAATTAGAAGTGCTTTGTTTTCTGCGAGGGCTTCCGACTAATAATAAAATATTATTCATCGATTATCACCTATTTTCTTAAATAAATTGAAAGCTTCTTTTAAGGAATGATCTATTCCATTATTTCTATCAATAACAAGTGTCTCATAATTTCTATAACAAATATTTAAAGAATTTCTATATATTAAATCTTTAAAAATATTATTCTCTATATTATTTTCATTACCAATCCCAATTGCAGCTAAGATAGGATAATTTGAATAACGCATTTTATGATGAACCTCGCCTTTTCTAGTAGAAAAAAATGGAGAAATCAAGCCAATTGAACGATCCAGTACTTTTTTTAAATCATAAGAATAACCACCAAAAATGATTGGAGTTAAATAAATGACAAGTTCTGAATTAATGATATCTTCCGTTATTTTTATACCATCATCCTTTATAATACATTGCCCGGGTGATTGAACCCAACATTTAAAACATCCCTGACAGTTTTTTACATTCTTATTTCTTAATAAAATATGTTCTATTTCTGATTCGTTTTGAGTAAAAAACTCTTCAATCTTTTTGCTAGTTTTTTCAGTAAATTGGTCACTCTTCTTTGCGCCATTCAATAATAAGACTCTCATTTCGAACTCCTTTCCCATAAAAAAATTAAAATAAATATCTCATATGTAAATATATTCACTATACATAATATTTATTCCTGCAATATATTTATTTTATTTTAATTGAATATCTAAATATATAAGAAACATTGAAAATATAAAAAGTCTATATTCATACTTTTTTATTTTAATTAAAATCTGCTCTTTCCCACCATATTAAAGTAAATAAATATCCAATAATACTAGTAGCGATTACTATAATAAAACTTATTATATGCAAATCTGCCTGTTGTGGTCCAGCAGCACCACTATATAAGGCCGGTATAGCCCACGGAATATATGCGCCATGTCCTAATGCAGCTAGAAATTGAGATATTACTATAGTAAAAATCACATAACCCATAGGTGATAAATATCCTTTACCAAAGCTAGCAAAAAAAGCAACCAAAGTAGACAATAACATTGTAAGAATTGTCGTATTTAAAAATAATTTGATTCCTTTAAATAAAATTATATAAGTATAATCTGATAAACCTACAATATAACCAGCAAATAAACCTATAATAAGTACTAATGTAGATAAAAATAATGACCAACAAAACATTACTATTATTTTCGCAGTTACAATAGTCATTTTAGATGTAGGAATAGCCAAAATATCTTCAACAGTATTATCAACAAACTCCCTACCAAATATCCAACTAGTAATAAAACCATAGCCAATTAATCCACCAATTGCAATTATTTGAGAAAGTATCTCAAAATATGATTCCCAATTTGCTTCACCTATTATCTGGGCTTTATCACCTAATAATCCTGTTTTCTGAGCTAATTCCGGTTCTTTTAGTATAAACATCATAATAGCTATTACAATTGTAATAAAAGAAAAAGCAATAATAGTAATCCAGAAAATATTAGATTTTCTCATTTTTAATATCTCAGTTTCAATTGTTTTTTTTAAATTATACATTTCATTGCTCCTTTATACTATTTTTGGTTAACCTCAAAAAATAATTTTCTAAATCTTCTTTTTCAATATTAATCAAATTGGGAAAAATATTGTTGCTTACCAATTTTTTAACTATCTGCTCAGGAGAATTAATTATTGTATTATCTTTTATTACCAAATAATTTTTCTCGTTTTGTCCAATATCATAACCTTCATTAATCATAATTTTCTTTGCTTTTAAATTATCATTAGTATTTATTATTAATTTTTTTTGCATCAATTTGTCTAATTTTGCCTTATTTACATCTCTAAGAATATGGCCCTCATTTATAATTATTATTCTATCAACTAATTTATATATTTCACTTAAAATATGACTGGAAATAAAAATGGTAGTATTATATTTCTCAGCTAATTCCTTTAATAAGATTCTTATTTCAACTATTCCAGCAGGATCTAATCCCTTAGTTGGTTCATCTAAAAGAAGTATTTTAGGCTTATGTATAAATGCCTTTGCTAATCCTAATCTTTGCATATTACCAGAAGAAAGATTTTTAACCTTTACATCTTTATACTTATCTAATTTTAATTTACTTATTATTTCATTAATCACACTTGGATTATTAAGTTTTCTTAGTTTATATATAATTTCTAAATTTTCTTTTACTGTTAACTGAGGATATGAATAAGAATCCTCCACTAAATAACCAACTTCATTCCATTTCTTAGTTGGTAATTGCTTTAATTCTTTATTAAAAAGATAGACACTACCAGAAGTAGGTTTTACCATTCCTAATAATAATCTAATCGTAGTAGTTTTCCCTGCTCCATTTACACCCAAAAAACCACATATTTCTCCTCTTTTGACCTGCAGATTAATATTTTCAACTGCTAATATATCCTTATACCTTTTACTTAAATATTCTGTTCTAATTACTTCTTTCATAATTATTCTCCTCTTTTATTAAACCATCAACAATTAAGTTAATTAATAATTCAAATGTATCATCAAATACTGATTCACCAATATCTTCTTTATGAAGAGTGATGAAAAATAAGGAATGTAGTATTCCGGTAATTGCTTTTGGATCCTTATTTTTTATTATATTTTTTTGTTGACCAATCTTTATTAAGGGTATTATTTCAGAAAAATCCATTTCTATATGTTCTTCAATTTTTTCTTCAGGTAACTTTCTAACCAATAATTCATAAGTATTTTCTGAAAAAAGATCTTTAAATAAATCATTATTTTCTAATGAACTATATGCTTCAATCAATATCTTTTTTATACCTTCTCTGGGATTTGTTTTTACTAGTTTAGAATACTCTTTAAGTTCATCCCTCATTTTTTGTCCTTCTAAATCTAAAATTTCAAAATATAATTCTTCTTTTGAATCAAAAAATTTATAAAATGATCCCTGTGCTATCCCTACCGCTTTTGTTAAATCTTTAATTGTTGTCTTTTTAAGTCCATAGATACTAAATAATTTTTTACCTTCTTTTAACAACTCTTTTTTAATCATTTTTATTTCTTTATCAGTAAATCCACTTGGCATTAATATCACCTCTTTGACTTTATGAATATTTTATTTATTTGTTCATATGTATTTTACTATACTTTTATATTATATGCAATAAAAATTTTCAAAATAAAAAAAGGGATAACTTAATAGAAAGCTATCCCATAATAATTAAATATTTAATTTTATAAATCTGCATCTTTACCATACCTGTCAGAAGGTGGTCGTGGTGAAATTGATACATATAATATTAAATCTTCTTCACCGATATTATCTACTGACATCTCTTCTTGTCCAGTCAGTTTTATTAAATGATTTTTTTCTACTTTTACTGGACTACCAGCTATATTTATTATCCCTTTACCTTCTAAGACTTGAATTAATAAAGTACTATCAAAATGAGTGTGCTCTGGCAATGATTTTCCAAGTGAAATATTAAGCATAAATGCTAGTATATTATCATCTTTATATATTACTCGTTTTGATACACTTTCTTCAGGAGCAATAATATAATCTTCTATATTAAATTTTTCCATATCAATCACCTCTTGTCTCAATAAGTGTTTAATATTATGATAACAGTATTAACTTATATTAATAGTAATTGCTTTACTTAATAATTAATTTTCAATAGCCTTTTCTTTCCAGCCGCCTCTTTTAAACCAAAACACTGCAATTATAGCTGTTATGAAATTTGAAAAGAACATTCCCCACCAGATTCCATCAGTACCCCAGTTTAGATTCATACTTAAGTACTGAGCAAGTGGTAAGCGTATTCCCCAAAGGGCAATTATTGCTAAAACCATTGCTACAACTGTGTTACCTGCCCCTCTAAAGGAACCTCCAAGAATAAATCTAACACCTAAGAACCCAAAAGAAAATCCTACTATTCTTAAAAAAGAAACCCCTATATCGATTACTTCTGGATTAGAATTGAATACTGCTATGATTTGGGCTGGGAATAAATTAAATAATAACGCTAAAGCTGTTAATAATCCAAATATTATCCCAGAACTTATCCAAGCACTTTTTTCAGCTCTATTTACATTGTCAGCTCCTAAATTTTGTCCTACCATCGTAGTAGTTGCAGTAGCAATACCTCGAGAAGGTAACATTACTACCGATAAAATTCTTGATCCAATACCATATGCTGCTACCACCATTGTACCAAATTCAGATACAATACTCATTAAAACTGTCATTCCTAAAGCAACTACTGACTGTTCTCCTGCTGAAGGAAAACCCAAAACTAGTATCTTTTTGATTACTTTGAAATCAGGTTTTAGAGATTCCAAAGTTAATGATAGACCTTTATTCCCTTTAAACAAGATATATACACCATATATTCCTGCAACTGCTCTTGAAAAGACTGTTGCATAAGCAGCCCCTTTTACACCTAACTGGGGTAGAAAACCTACACCAAAGATTAATAAAGGATCAATAACTATATTTAATAAGGTTGAAGCAACCATAAATTTCATGGGAGTTTTAGTATCACCATATCCCCGCAAAAGTGCAGAAAATATAAAAAAGGCAAACATAAAAGGTACTCCAGCAAATATTATATTAAGATAATCACTTGCCTCACTAATGATATTGGCTGGCGCTCCCATTAATTGTAATACATCATAGTTAAAATAAACACCAAAGCCAGCTAAAATAATGGAAAGAGTCCCTACAAAAATAAAGATTTGACCGGTTACTTTATTTGTCATTTCCTGATCCCCAGCTCCCATATACTGAGCCACTAAGGTAGTCCCAGCAATTGTTAAGCCGGCTCCAATTGATATCATTAGAAAGACTAGGGGAAAACCTATTGATAATGCTGCTACTGCCTCTGCTCCTAATTTACCAAGCCAGAATGTATCTGCTAAGTTATATACAACCTGCATAGTATTTCCAATCATAACTGGCCAGGCCAATTTAAAAATAGTCCCTGCAATTGGTCCATTTAAAATATCATCTCTATTACCAAGTCTCGGATTTTTCATCATTTTTTCTTTTTCTATTTCTTTCTCATCTAAATTAAATTCATCATCTAAATTACTCATTTTTCAAATCTCACCTTCTTTTTATACATCATTTAAGTTATTTAATACTAAAGTTAATAAATCTATCAGATTCTCTTTATCAGTTTTATCAAGATCATTTAAAGCATCTTCTAAAAATCCTTGTCTTATATCTAACATATCACATAATTTATTATCTCCTTTTTCTGTTAATTCTAATAGTACTATTCTTCTATCTTCGGGATTACGATATCTTTTTACTAAATTATCGTTGACTAATTTATCTACAATAACTGTTAAAGTACTATTTGCCATATACATTTTTTTATGTAAATAGCTCATATTAACCGGTTGTTCTTTTGTGATATGCCACATTACCAAAAATCTAGGCATTGTTAAGTCATTTTCATGTAGACTGCTTTTTGTATATTTAACAAGGTTTTTATGAATATCTCTTATTAATTTATCAATAACTTTGGTACTTTGTTTAGATGCCATACTAATCCTCCTAAATATTTCATATATATAATATTTCGTATTTATAAATATTATATATTATAAAGTTTTCTCATTCAAGTAATATATTACATAAAAAAAAGAAACCTCAAATCAATATTTAAAATACCGATCTGAGACTTAATAAATTCTATTTATTTTTAATCATCTTCACATAAGTGTACCTGAAAAAACCTGCCAGGCAAGCACTGATTTTGCCACTAAACTTAATATGATATATACTTTTTCTCCATATAAATAATCTTTCCAGGCTCCGTATTTTTTATATTGAAGAAATTGATTAACTGCAAAAATATTAAAAAATACAAATAAAGAAACGAAGATCCAAATAACAAAGGCGGGAACCCCAACGGGAGATTTATTGATAGCCGTGATTAATCTCGTAAATATAGTAACCCAGGGGGCAAGTCCGGCTATACAGCCAAAAATAAAGGGAGTCCATACTACTTTTTCTGTCTTTTGATTATGTAACTCCATCAGCCAACCAAAAAATATCATCGAAGCATTGACAATAAATAATGAGATTAATACACCTAGATCGGTTATACCAACTAACATCGCAATTATTACAATCATCAAGGAACTACTTAAAGAATACTCAAGCCAACGAGCTCGGTTAATATGATTCTTTAAATTTTTTATATACCATTGATAGGCAATAGTAGAAACTATAAAATGAGCTATAGAAGACAAAAACATAAATAAAGCTACATACAATCCCAACCTAATGTCAAACAGTACTTCAGTACCCATCTTTGTTGTGCCGGGTGGTCCCATCATAAAAGTGCTGGTTACTTTAATGGTAAAATCAGTACTTAACCATACCATTAAAACAGCTTGTATTAAGTGAATAAAACCTATAATTAGATTAAATTTTTTCAAACCTTTAAACTTAAATCCACTACTCACTTTAAAAAACCTCCTTTGTAATTATTAATTTTGAAAAATTTCTTTTTAATCATTTACTCTTCTTTTAAATAACTTTCACTTTGCATAAAATAATTATTGCCTTGTTACTATATACTTGAATATAGAAGTTAATAGACCTTTTGAAATTAATAATACAGAGTATTATAAAGTAAAAAAAGAACTCAAATTTATTTTTTATGAGTTATTATTAATAAAAATTATGATCATTTTTAATAAATCTAGTAAATAATTTTAATAATGTATTGACATCTCAATATAAAGGTGTTATTATAAGTTTCGTTGGGTAAGAAAAAACAATTAACTTTTACCCACTTATAGAAAAATTCTAGGAGGAATTAATTTAATGATTTACACAGGTACAGTAAAATGGTTTGACTCAGCTAAGGGATACGGTTTTATTGAAAGAGACAATGGAGACGATGTTTTTGTACACTTTTCAGCAATTCAAGATGACGGTTATAAATCTTTAGAAGAAGATCAAGACGTAGAATTCGAAATTGTTGAAGCAGACCGCGGCCCACAAGCTGAAAATGTTGTTGCATTATAATATAAAAATTATATTTTAAATATAGCAACTAATCCCTGACTATATATATAGTCAGGGTTTTTTATTTGTCTAAAGAAAAAATAATTTAATAGGAAGTGAAGTAAATTTGCAAAAGATAAGATTTGAAGAACTTGATATTTCAAGTGATGTTTTAAGAGCAGTTGAAGAAATGGGATTTGAAGAAACCACACCGATACAGACTAAAGCAATACCTTCAATTATGAATGGTAATGATATTATAGGGCAGGCTCAAACGGGAACTGGTAAGACAGCCGCCTTTGGGATTCCGATGTTAGAAAAGATTGACCCTTTTAATAAAAATACACAGGCAATTATATTATGCCCAACCAGAGAATTGGCAATACAAGTATCAGAAGAATTAAAAAGACTTTCAAAATTTAAAAGAAATATTTCAACTTTACCTGTCTATGGTGGACAATCAATAAGTAGACAGATTAGAGCTTTAAATAAAGGAGTCCAAGTAGTTATTGGAACACCGGGTAGAGTAATGGATCATATGAGAAGAGGAACTTTAAATTTAAGTAATATTGAATTCCTTATCTTGGATGAAGCAGATGTTATGTTAGATATGGGTTTTATTGATGATATTGAAACAATTCTACGTGACATTCCAGATAATAGGAATACTCTGTTTTTCTCAGCTACTATTCCAAAATCAATCAAAAGATTAAGTAGAAGGTATCAAAAAAATTCTAAATTTGTGAAAGTAGCTCATGAAAAACTAACAGTTCCAGCTATAGAACAATATTACCTTGAAATTAGAAAAGGTAATAAGCTTAAAATATTGTCGCGGTTAATTGATTTATATAATCCCGAACTTTCCTTAGTATTTTGTAATACTAGAAAAGAAGTCGATAGAGTTAATATGCAGCTTCAGGCTCGTGGATATTCTTCCGATGCAATTCACGGAGGTTTAAATCAAAATCAACGAGACCATGTTATGAATAAGTTTAAAAAAGGAGTTGCAGAAATTTTAGTAGCAACTAATGTAGCTGCAAGAGGTATTGATATTGAAGGAATTGAAATTGTCTTTAATTATGATGTACCTTTTGATACCGATTATTATGTACACCGAATCGGAAGAACAGGTAGAGCCGGTAAAACTGGTAAAGCCTTCACCTTTATTGTAGGTAAAGATATTTATAAATTAAAAGATATTCAAAAATATATAAAAAAGAGTATCCCACGGAAAAATGTCCCTACACTTGATGATATTGAACAGGCTAGATTTGAAAAAGTGGAACTGGAATTAATGGAATATATTGATAGAAAACATTTAGGTAAGTATATCAATTATATTGAAAATTTAATAGATAATGAGTATACAGCTATTGAAATAGCTGCAGCCTTATTGAAAAAAACAATGGAAAAACAAGAAGAAATTGAAAATAATAATGAAAAAGAAAACTTTGGAGACACAGGTGCTGAGGCAGGAATGGTAAGATTATTTATAAATAAAGGAAAAAGAGATAATATCTCTCCTAGACATATAGTCGGTGCTATTGCTGGTGAAACAAGCCTCTCTGGAGATCTGGTAGGAGTTATAGATATTTATGAAAACTTCACATTTGTTGAAGTACCAAAAGATAGTGGACATGAAGTATTAAATATTATGAAAAATAATCAAATCAAAGGTACCACTATTAATATTGAACCAGCTAAACCCAAAGCTAACTAAAATATGTAATTATATATCTAAAAAGCCCCTTTAGAAATTTATGGGGCTTTTTTTAATGTAATATTATTTTTTATTACTCGTTAACAAATTTTTTTATTTTTTCTTCTATTTGATCTCTTATCTCTCTGAATTTCGTAAGCTTTTCTTCTTCAGTTCCTTTTACAGCCCTTGGATCATCAAAAGGCCAGTAAATTCTGGTACTAACGCCTGGAAATATAGGACATTCTGCTTCTACTTTTTCACAAACTGTTATTATTATACCAAAATGTTCTTCTCCCAAATATTTTTTAAGTGGTTTAGAATATTGATTACTTATATCTATACCAATTTCCTTCATGACTTTTTTGGTATATTTATGGATACCTTCTGCCGAAAGTCCTGCACTATATACTTCAAATCTTTTGTTTCCATATTTTCTTAAAAAAGCTTCTGCCATTTGACTTCTTGCTGAATTTCCAGTACATAGAAAAATCACTTTAGTTTTTTTCAAGCTTATCCCTCCCCAAATATATAATTAATAATATCATATGTTTTTATTAAGAGTGTTTCGGGGAAGTTAAAAATATGTTAAATATATTTTAATTCTAACCAGTTTGTTCCAAAATATATTTTATGTTTTCTTTTAGCAAAGTATTTATCTCTTCTCTGTTTTCATCGGCTCTATCCATAATAAAAAATAACAAAATACCATGGATATAATTGGCAATAATGTTGCCTAACTTTTCTACCTTTTTTTTCTCATTAGTTAATTGTTTAAGAAATACTCCTAATAACTTTATAACCTCTGGATCATACACTTTTTCTTTAATATCCTCAGGCACATTTTTAAAATCTTCTAGAAAAATTAATTTAAATACATTTTGATTATTTATAAAATAATTTACATAAGCATTACTGGAAACAATAATTTTATCTTTTGGATCTTTGATATTTTTAACGGATTGTTCTACTTCTGTTTTACATTCATTCCAAAAATCAGCTACACAGTAACCATAAAGAGCATTTACATCAGAAAAATAATTATATAAGGTTCCAGGGGCAAAACCTGCTAAATCAGCTACCTTTTTAACAGTTAAATTCTCCGTACCTTCTTTTTTTATAATCTTTTTGGCTGCTTCTATAAAATAACCTCTTTTTCTTTTTTCTTGAATTTCTTTTCTTCCCATATGATTCACCCTTTAGTCATAAGATTTTTATTTTTTTAATGCTAACTCAATTGATTTTAAATATGCTTTGGTGGTAACTGTAGCCTCAGAAATTATATCCACATCTAGATTTTGTTTTTCAATGACTCTTTCAAATATCTCTTCTCTAACTTCTGGTTGGGAAAACATAATATCATCAACTATTTTTATGCTGTTAATTTTATTATTAATAACCTCTACTTCTACTTCATTACTCCAGCGCCCATCTTCATATTTACCTTGATAATTACCCTCTTCTAATTCAGTTAAATTGATCTCACTAATAACTAAATTTTCCCCGATTGCAAGTCCTCTTGTCATATAAAACAATGCACCACTTATAACTATAACACCCACTACAACTACAATCAAAACAATCTTTAATAATTTTTTCAAATTTATCTCCTCCTAATATTTTTTTTATGAGGTTGAGCATATAAATCAATACCCTTCTTTTTAGCCTCTTTTTTAGTCAATATATTCATTAAAAATTTCAAAATATAAAGAGGGATCGGGGGAAAGTGCTTTTTTTCATACTTATATGCTTTAGAACTTATTTTATTTTGATTAATTATATTTTTACTAAATTCATCTAAACTCTTTCTCATATTTTTAGTAAACCAACCAACTTCTTCTAGTGGTTTACCAGCAATAAGTGGGCTTCCACCAAAACCTAAAGTTCCCAGCCAATCACTGCCCATTTTGTTAGAAAAATTATAACAGATTTCTTTAGAACTTTTCCGCTGTATATCTTGCGGATAGCCGTTATGTATAACAGCAGTAGTAAATTTGTCTTTCCAAAACTTCTTGTTAGTAAAAACTTCGAGTTTTTCCATTAAATTAATAACAGGATAAGGAAGAGAATGAACATATACTGGTGAAACTATTAAAAAAACATCACTATCTTTTAACTCTTTAATAAAATTACTAACCTCTTTTTCATCTTGAAAAATTTGATGAGCTCTAAATTTAATTAAATTTACATCATAATTTCTAAATTCTTTCTTCAAATAATCAGCAATAGATTCAGTAACAGTTTTATTACCCCTGGTACTACCTAATAATGCCGTTACCTTTTTTAATTTCAACATTTATTTAACCCCCAAATTTTTAATTCCTTCTGTAATTTTATTTTTAATTTCACTATCCTTTATAGAATCATTTAAAATTAATGTCCTAGACTCTTCTGTAAAAAAACAAATAGCATTTCTATCTGATACTAATTTAAATGTATCTTCAATATCTTTATTCGGTTGATCTAAAATTCCTATTGACATAAAATAATTGGGATTATTATACCGAGCTGGATGGTGTAATTCACCTTTATGTACACTATAAGTTGGTAATCCCATAACACTGTATCTATCAATTGCTTTTTTTAATTGAGAGTTATAACATCCAAATTTTATAGGACTAATAAAAATCAAAACTTCTGAATTAGCCATCAAAGGAAATATTTCTTTCATATCATCATTCTTAGCACATATACCCGGATTTTGCATATTACAATAACCACAACCATTACAATATTCTATATCTTTTTCAACTAAGTCTATCCAATTATTTTTAATATTCTTTTCAGACAGTATTTTTAATAATTTGTTTTTAATTTTATTATAAAAAATACTATCGTTTTTAAATCCATTTAATATTAAACTGTTCACTTTTTTTACCTCCTTTTTATTCTGATGAATATGTTTTATTATATGAATCTTATTCATTATTTGAATATAATTTATCATGTATTGTATAGTTTGTCAAGTGAAAATATTCATTTACCATAAAAAATAAAGCCAGCAGAATCGGCTGCTGACTTTTAAATACTTATATTTAAATGTTAATTCATCTATTAGTCTAATGACGATATTAATCTTGAAGTTAATTCTGTTATCCTATTTGTATATAACCCCTTCTCACTATTTAGCTATTAAAGATACTACAAATACTAATCTTTCTTTTTCTTTGATAGATGTGTGTATTTTGACTTCCTACCCACCAATTAAGATAAGCAAAGCTTTCTCATCTAAATTTAGTGATTTCCAATAAATATTTTTTTAAATTACTCAAACCTAAAATAGCAATAAACTTAATGACATAACAACCATGCCTGCTATAAAACCATAAATTTCCTGATGTTCTCTACCATACTTTCTAGAAGTTGGTAATAGTTCATCTATTGATATATATACCATTATACCAGCAACTGCTCCAAATAGAACTCCAAAGATTAAATCATTAAAGAATGCTCGAAAGATAAAGTAACCTATTACAGCTCCAATTGGTTCAGAAGTACCTGATAAAAAAGAATATAAAAAAGCTTTTCTCTTACTACCTGTAGCATAATATAAAGGTACTGAAACAGAAATACCTTCTGGTATATTATGAATGGCAATCGCAATTGCAATAGACAAACCCAAAGCAGGATCATTTAAGGCGGAAGCAAATGTTGCCAGGCCTTCCGGGAAATTATGGATCGCTATTGCTAAAGCAGAAAATAAACCCATTCTTTTTAACTCTGAAGTACTATGGGGTTGTTCTTCCTTAATTTCTTTTAAGTTTGCTCTTGACCTTGGTTCGTGCGGGTTTTCATATTCAGGAACTAACCTATCTATAACTCCAATTATTAATATACCTAAAAAGAATGACCCCACAGCAGCCCATTCTCCCCTGCTGCTACCATAATATTTTACTAATGCTTCTGTTGATTTTGCTAAAATTTCTACAAAGGAAACATAAATCATCACTCCAGCAGAAAAGCCAAGTGAGATTGATAAAAAGGAAGTATTGGTTTTTTTAGTAAAGAAAGCTAAAAAACTCCCTATACCTGTTGCAAGTCCGGCTCCTAATGTCAATAGAAAAGCAATAGTTACATTACTAATTTTATATCACCACCATTATATTAAGCATATTATTATCACAGTTTTTTTACTATTATTATCAGTATATTGAATTTTTTCTAGATAATCAACATATTTAAAATATTACTTTAAAAAAGCAGAACACTTTAACTTTTATTGTTTATATTATAATATAGTAAATATAAAAGATATTTATTTAGGGGGCTAAAAATGAAAAATTTAATAACAGTACTAATAGTCTTTCTTTTGCCTTTTATATATTTAATACCAGTAACTGCTAATAATATTAATTTTTATACTTATGAAATAGTTAATACTTATCCCCATGATAAAGATGCTTTTACACAAGGATTATATTATGAAGATGGAATAATTTATGAGGGTACCGGCAAAAATGGTGAATCAGATTTAAGAAAGTATTATTTAAAAGATGGCAAAATTATAAAAAAACATGAATTATCTATTTTATATTTCGGAGAAGGAATAACCTTATTTAATGAAAAGATATATCAATCTACCTGGAAGTCGAAAACAATGTTTATATATGATAAGGATATTAAACTTTTAAAAAAGTCTTCTTTTCCATTTGAATGTTGGGGCCTTACTGACAACGACAAAAACTTAATAATGAGTGATGGTACTAGTAAAATTCGATTTTTAGATCCTAAAAGTTATGAAGTCCTTGATGAAATTGAGGTCACTATGAATAATCAACCTGTGAAAAATATTAACGAGCTAGAGTATATCAATAATAAAATATACGCTAACATCTGGCAAGATGATTATATTATCATAATTGAACCTTCTTCTGGTAAGGTAACAGGAGTCGTAAATTTAAAAGGAATTATTAATCCAAATAATTATGATTATAAGTTAAATGTTTTAAATGGCATAGCTTATGATCAAGAAAATGATAGATTATTTTTAACAGGTAAACTTTGGCCCTTTATTTTTGAAATTAATATAATACCAGAAAAATAATATTAATTATATTTTTAACTATTGATATCTAATGGGAGAGATGCATCCCTCCCATTAGATTTTTTATTATATATATTTAACTCTCTAATACTTCTTCAAACATTAACTTATGAAATTTATCAGCTTCCGACCAAATCTCACCATGATGTGAATTCTCAAACCAGAATAATTTTTTTTCAGGAGCTTTAATCTTACTATAATATCCTTCAATAAATTTAGAAGTATAGTCATGTTTTCCTATCATATAATATACTGGTACTTCAAATTCAGTGGCCTGTTTTACAAAATCAATATCTTGAATTTGCGGATACATTAAATTAAATGTATCTATAACTCCTCTAAAAACTCTTACCTTATCTATCAAATTATATTCTGATATCCAAAGAAAACTTAAAGGATTAAACCATTCTGAATTTGGTTCTTGATATGAATTATTTTTTCTATAATAATTAGCATACTTAGTTAGAATCGGTTTATATTTATCAAGTACTTTAGTACCATTATATGGTGGTTTACCATTTTCTTTTAATGTATTAACTAAATCCACATCTCCATCATTAGCAGCAGCTTTTAATACATAATCATATATGTATTGATCTGTTTTTTTGATATTTACCATTTGAGCTGCTCCTATATAAGCATGAAACTGTTCAGGATATTTTTGTACTGCCATGGTTCCTATAATAGTACCCCATGAATGACCTAAAAGATAAACCTTTTCTTTATTATACTTTTCCTTTAAGTAATTAACCAATTCATTTATATCAGATACATATTGATTTAAAACCATATCATCTTTATTATTAATAGCTGGATATGATTTTCCACAACCTCTTTGTTCCCAATTTACAACGATGAATTTTTCTTCTAACTTTTTATTAAACTTTAAAAACCTTCCCATCTCAGTTCCACCTGGACCACCCGATAATAATAAGATTATTGGATTATTAATATTTTGACCTCTAGTTACAATCCATTGCTCAACACCACCTAATTTAATCTTTTCCATTTTAGCAACAGATCCTTTTAATTTATTTCCAGCTGAATCTCCAATTGGACTTGTTCTACCCGGCCAAAAACTTATTATTCCCAAGACTATTAGACAACCTATTAGAATTAATAACATAATTTTCTTAATTGATAAACTTTTTAACATTTTAATCTACTCCTTTTGTTTTTAAAATATAATATTTTTTAAACCCCAAAATATTCCGCGATAATTTTCTTTAATTATTCTATCATAATCTAAAGTAATATCTTTTTTAAAAATATTTTCTCTTATCATTAGCTTTTGTCCAGTCCCAATAAAACCATCCATAAAAACACAACCTCTTATTCTTGCATACTTTGCATCAACAGACTGTAAATTACATCCTTTTTTAATATTTACACTTTCTGCTTTAATAGATAAGTCTAAATTTTCAGGTACAGTTATCATAAAAAATACTTCGTTTGATATTATTGCCCACTTACTTTGATCAAGATCATTAGGATATTTTTCTAGGTGTTCTTCTTTATCAAAAGAAATCACATTATTATCTTTGTGGATAACATAATTATTTTGAACTAAATAAGTGGTCTCAATTTTTATAAAATTATTATGCCAGCTTTCTATTCTAATTCTTGAACCTGGGAACTTTAATTTTATCTGTTCTGCCTTTTCTACATTTATATATTTAGTGTTTTCTGCTAAAGAGGTACCATTTGTCATTAATGTTAATAATAATAAAATAATTACTACCTTTTTCATTTTTGTTCACTCCAATTTGTTTTAATTAGTTCTAACTTTAATATTTTTAAACATAAATCTCTTATTGTTTTCAAAATAGAAAAAAGAGAAGATTGATCAAAATAACCAAATATTTGAGTATTACCTTCTATATAAGTAATCCTAATAATTTCATAACTAGAAAACCTTTTTTTATTTATTTCACCCAGAATTGTAATTTCATATGGGTCAAAATTGTTCAATTATTCACATCTCCTTTCAAAAAAATATTTTTTGTTTATCTGTTAAAAATATAATAACATGTAATTTTAATAAACACACCTAACTTTAGTTAGGTATTTAAAAACCCCCACTTTTTAAAAAGTGAGGGGGTTATAATTATTCTTTTATTATTCCTAGACTTTTCGCTTTCACAGTAGCTTTAGTGCGACTTTTAACTCCTAATTTAGAATACATATTACTAAGATGCCATTTTGTCGTACCAAGCGTTATAAATAATTCTTCAGCAATACTTTTGTTAGACATTCCTTTAGAAACTAATTTCAATATTTCTAATTCCCTATCAGTTAAGGGTTCAATAAGTTTTTCATTAGCTACTAATTTACCACCTTTTAAATATTTAGTGATATATTCCTCAGCTTTATCTAATAAATCAAAATTTAGTTTCTTATATTTTCTAATAAGGGGAAGTAATAAATCTCCTTCTCTTATAAAAATAGATAAGTAAGGTTCAGAATCAATTAATTTTATTACCTTCTTAAAATAATCACTTTCCTTTTTTCCATCCTCTTTAATTTGATAAACAACCGTCATAAATAAATAATATCTTATCTTATCTATAAAATAACAACTTAAGATTATTTCTTCATTTTCTTTTAGAATTTTATAGGCCTTTTCAATTTTTCTATTTAAAATTAATAATCTTATATAATTAAAGAAATACCTTTTATAATTAAAATCATTATTTGATTTAAGTTTCTCTTCATACTTTTTTTCAATATTTTCATTAAGTTTTAAATTACCAGTTTTTATATTAAACTCTTTTTTTATACTTCCTGCCCAACTTAAATATGCATTTAAATTATATCTTGTTGTATAATCAATTAAATCATTAATTACTTCTAAAGCTTTTTTGTTTTCTTTTTCTAAAAAAAGAGTTAGACTATAGTATATTTTAGGCATCCAAGCTACATGCACCAGATTCAAACGTTCACTTACTTCTATTCCTTCAATTAATAATTGTTTGGCTGATTTATAATCACCTCTTTGATATAAAAAGATACCTTTTGGGATATATATTAATTTAGCAAGGGTATCAACTTGATTTTCTGAATAAGTATATCTATCAATACTTTCTTGACATAAATTAATCGCCTCTTGTAATTTGCCTTTTTGATTTAGCTTTAAAGCTAAATTAATTAAAGATATTATTTCTAAAAAGGATTGTCCTGATTCCCTGCCTAAATAATAAGCAATTTTAAATGAGTGTATTGATTCATCTAACCTACCAATAGAAGCTTGAATCTGTCCAAGAGACATCCAGCCATTTATTTTGAAAATATAGTCATTATCATCTATTAAATCTATTGAATTTTTAGCCATTACTGTAGGGTCTTCACCATTATTAATTTCTGGTATTAATGAGGTGAGAGTATATAGTCTCCCTTTATTAATATCATCAATTTTTCTTTTATTTTTCTCAATCAATTCTATATAATATAAAGCATCCTTTTTCTTCCCTATTGCAAAAAGTAACCAAGCTTTAATAATCATTATTGGAATACTTGTTAATATTTCTTGATCTGGAACTCTTTCAATTAATTCTATTAAGTTTTTTATTTCGCCTTTTTCTAAAAAATAAGGTATGGATTCTTCAATATAAGTTACAGCTAATTTATTATCCTTTGCTTTAATTGCTTCTACAACAGCATCTTTAAATAAATTATTTTCTTTAAACCATTTAGAAGCTTTTTTATGTAAATTATTTTTTATATTTTTATCTAAATGAAAAGAAAGTAAATCTCTAAATAGTTGGTGATATCTAAACCAATGTTTATTTGAATCTAACTCATACAGAAATAAGTTCATATTTTTTATTTTTTTAAGTGTGTTCAGACTATCATTTTTATCTAATAAGTAATTACATAATTTAGGAGAAAACTTTTCCACAACAGATGTTTTATATAAGAAATCTTTAGTTTCTTCGTCTATTTCTTTTAATACTTCTTCCATTAAATAATCCATTATATAATAATTACTACCAGCAAATTCATTAATAAAATCATGAATATTTTCATTATCTTTTTTTATAAGTTTAAGACCTGCTAATTTTAAACCTGAAATCCATCCTTCTGTTCTTTTAGCTAATCTTTTAAGATCATTTTCTTTAATATCTATTTTTGCTTTTTCATAAAATTTTTCAATCTCTTTATAGTTAAATTCTAAATTTCTAATTCTTAATTCATAAATAATACCAGCAAGTCTATATCGATTTAGTTTTAATTGAGGATCTTCTCTAGTGGATATTATAATTTTAATATTTGTCGGTAGGTAATTTATAATTTTATCTAAAATTTTATTTATTTCATTATTTTCAATGAAATGATAATCATCTAAAACTAATAATATTTCTTTATCTATTTTTCTTATTTCAGTGAAAAAAGAAGCTAATATTGACTTAACTCCTGTTATATTGGCCACTTGCAAAAGATTAGTGGTGTTTTTAAATAATTTACTATCTATAGTAATGAAGGCATTAATAATCCCCTGTATGAATAACTTTATATCATTGTCATCCTCATTTATTGTTAACCAAGCTGTACTTTTATTAAAATTAGTGACCCAACTGGATATTAATGTAGTTTTGCCATAACCAGCTGGGGCTGATACTAGAATTAATTTTTTATTCTTGAAATTTTCTTCCAACTGTTTAATCAATTTTTCCCTAAATATAATATTTTTATTTATTGGAATTATGTTTTTTAAATTTAAAAGATCACTCAATCCTTTCACCCGCTTTTTTTATAAAATTAATTAATCTTTCTCCAACCAATCAATCACCATATGTTGGAGAGATCTCTCCATTTCTGAAAAAAATTCAGAATTAAACTTTCTTGCGTATATGTACTGACCAAAATTATCAGCATCATATTTATTGTTTTTTATAAACTTATCTTCCCTCTGCTGATGCATATCTTTAAGTTCATTATTTTCTAGTCTACTATACACTTCATCAAACACTATATATTTTTTATCAAATCTATTTGATTTTTTCCTTTTTAAATTTTCTGGATAGTAACCTAATGTTAACATGGCAATTGGTATAGTGTAATCAGTTAAATTAAATAATTCTTTTTTGATTTCATAATTCTCCACTATATCTCCTATATAACAGGAACCTATATCCATTGATTCTGCTGCTATTACAGCATTTTGAGCAGCGATAAAAGCATCACCACTTGCTAAAAATAAACTAGCCATATTAGGTTTTTTATAGTTAACATTTTTACTTTTACAATATTCTTTTAGATCACATGCTTCAAAGTAATCATAAAGTCTTTGAAAATCAGCTAAAAATACTAAAACTATCGGTGCATCAGCAATAAAAGACTGATTATCACAGGTTTCACTTAATATACTTTTCTTTTCTTTATCTTTTACTACAATTATTGAATAATGCATCATATTACCTGCAGTTGGAGCCCGCATAGCACTTTCAATTATTTTATCTAATTCTTCCTTTTTAATTTCTTCATCTTTATATCTTCTTAATGACATTCTTTTATTTATTATTTCAAGCGTAGATTTCAATTATATCCCTCCTAAAAAATTGTTATACTTTCTATTTCTATAATTACATTAAAATCCCTTGAAAATTTTTACTCAAAATAAAATATTTTTTAAACAGTTTAATAACTTGATGTATCCCCTGTGAATTTTATATAATAATAATCTAGAGATGTTGTTATAGGAGGTGGACTTGATTTGTTAAATAATCAAAAACAAAAAAATACAAAGTTACCCTTTATCATTGGATTATCTTATCTACTTTCATTTTTATTAATTAGATTAAGTGTATTGATAGCTGGATCTGTAAAACATGAAACTGTTATGGCTATAAAAGAAGGCGTTATAGATAGAAATATATATATTGGTAGAAATATTATTCTTTTTGGTTACCATATCCATCATTTTTACTTTGGAGTATTATTGATGGGAATTGCTGGTTGGTTAGCAATTGTGGACAATAAGAAGATATCAAAAATTAAGTTAGCTATTATGTATGGAGCAGGTCTAGGACTTTTTATGGATGAGATTGGTATGTTGCTCTCAGAAGGTGATTATTTTTCTCCCCTTTCTTATTTATTAGGAGTATTTTTGCTCGGCATCTTAATTAATATTATATATTTTCCACCCTTTTGGGACTCAGTTAGAGAAAGTGTTTTAAATACGACAGTTCCTAGTATTAAATTTTTGGGAGTCATTATTAAAGATAGTATTAAAGCTTTAGACTTTATAAGTACCACCATTGTAAAGTATAGAGTGGTTATATTAGTAATTATAGGTATGTTTTTCTTGATTGATTTTTTAATACCATATATATTCTAGCAGACAAAAACGACCTCTTAATAGAGGCCGTTTTTGTTCTTATTTTGTTTTAATCCCAACAAGTCCATACTGATAATCATTAATTTCAACTTCTTTAAATATTTCAAGATTTTGATTATGGTAATACTCCTTTAATTTATTAATACTTATTTTATGTTCATAAGGAGGACCTTTAGGAATCTCTTTCTTTTTAAATTCAATAATTCCTATTTTCCCATTAGGTTTTAACTTTTTAAGATAATTCGATAATAACTTATTTTTGTCTTCTACCTCATGTAAAACATTGGAAAGAAATATATAATCAACAGAATTATCAGCTATATCACTGTCATATTTTTCTCCCTTAATTATTTCTATATTATTAATATCTAAATTTTTAACTCTTTGTTCTAATTCATTTAACATTTCTTGAGAAGTATCAACAGCAAAAATACTGCCCTTATTTCCAACTATTTTTGCAGCAGGTATTGAAAAATATCCAATGCCAGCTCCTATATCAAGTAAGTTATTGCCTTCTTTGAGACTCATCTTTACTAATGTTTCTTTCGGAGGCATTTCATTTTTTCTATTTTCAGTATTTAAATGATGTTTTTTATCTGGATTAAATTTATAAGCCATTAATAATCTCCCCTTTAATTTCTTATTCTAAATAACAATATATCAAATTATTCTATATAATTCTATTAAATTGTTTACAACTTATTAAAGGCTTTTTGTAAATCATTAAATTCTTTTGCCAATTTCTTTACTAGATACATGATAAATATTTACCTTTTGATATTTTGCACCCTCTTGCTCTTTGAACTCTAATTTATCTCCCATTACTTTTAAAAGAAACTCATTCTTACCGGTTGGTATAATCTCAAAAACAGGACCTCTCCCCATTTGGGCAAAATATTTACCCTGTCGATTTATTATCTTTACTTCTCGTCCGGAATTTAATTTATAAGTACCTGCATATTTTTCAAAGTTGTCTTCATCTAATTTAAAATCAGTATTTGGTAGATAATACTCTTTATTAAAAACTATTGCAGTGAGATCTTTTGTTATCTTCTCAATTGGAATTCCATTAATATTACTTAAGACAATAATAGCAACATCATCATTAATATATCTGATAATGGAACCAGTATAGCCCATTGTTCCACCGTGATGATAATATCTCTTATGACCCAACATTTCATCAATTTTAAAGCCAAATCCATAATTTCCTTTATAAACTTTAAACATCTTATTTAAACTTTCTTCACTTAAAATCTTATTTGTATATAAAGCCCTATCCCATTTATATAAATCACTTGTTGTAGAATAAAGAGCTCCCGCTCCATGAGCAAATGTGGCATCATCATGGTAGATATTCATTTTACTACCATTTGGATTTAAGATATAACCCGAAGTTCTACCTTTAATTATTTTATGGTGATAAGCAAAACCTGTATTTCTCATTTTTAGAGGTTTTAATATATTCTCTTTTAAATATTGTTCATAACTTGTATTTGATAATTTTTCAATAATATAACCTAATAATACATAATTTGAATTACAGTATTGAAATTTTTCACCAGGTTTAAAATTTAATTCCTTATCCTTAAATAAGTTAATTACTTCTAGTAATTGAATTCTTTTTCCCATCATATCTCTAAATTTTTGTGTTCTAGTGTAATCAAAGATTCCTGAGGTATGATTTAGTAGGTGTTTAATTTTTATTTCTTCTCCATTTGGATAGTCTTTTAGATATGTATTAATACTATTTTCTACTTTTAATTTTCCCTTTTCCTCTAATTGTAAAATTGCGGCTGCTGTAAACTGTTTGGTCAAAGAACCTATTCTATATACTTTATCTTTGGTATTATTTACATCTAATTCAAGATCAGCTTTACCATAACCTTTGTTGATAATAATTTCTCCATCCTTTGCTATGAGAACAGAACCGCTAAATACTCCAATTTCTGTATAGGTAGTCATATAATCATCAATTTGTTTTTCGATCCCAGTTTCCGCATATATAATACTTGAACTAAATAACATCATAATTAAAAACCCAACAATAAAAACCATTTTTTTATTCATTTGTCTCAGCTCCTTTAATAATATATAGTGTTTTAGTGCATTACTTAACTAATGCACTATTATTATAAACAAAAATCCCGGGCTTTGTCAAGTGAAATGATAAAAATTTATAAATAATTTTTTTAATTAATATATTAAGATAATTAATTATAAATTTTACTTATATTCTTCAAAATTATAATCAAATAAATATTGTTAATCTCAACCTGTAAATATTATATTTATCTCCCTAATAATGGAAATCATTACTTTTTAACAAACAGCAGGAATGTTAACCTTTTTACTGTATTATATATATACTAAATTATTTTTTTATTTTAAAATAATGGAAAAAGTTTTGAAAGGAGGTTATAGATAAATATTAATAATTTAAGTATGGATAATTTTTAAACATTAATATTAAAAAAGTAGTTTAATAATCGAGGAGGAATTTTTTTAATGAAAAAATTAACTGTTTTGACTTTAATATTTGTCTTTTTATTTTCTTTAACAATCGCAGTTACAGCCCAAGATGTTGAACTTAAAGATCCTTGGGTTTCAGAAAGACCACAGGGTGAACACGGGGGAACCCTTGTTTCAACTTTATTAGGTGACCCTAAAACATTTAATGTCATTACTGCTCAAGAAACTTCTTCTACAGATATCATAGAAGATTATGTTTTTGAAGGCCTTGTTTCAAGACATGGAGTTACTACTGAATTTATTCCTGAACTTGCTAGAGATTGGGAAATTAGTAAAGATGGTACACTTTATACATTTTATTTAAGAAGAGGTGTTCAATGGAGTGATGGCGTTGAATTTACTGCTGATGATGTGATATTTACATTTGATGTTGTAAAAGACGAAGATGTTCCAACCAGTACTAGAGACGTTATGATGGTTGATGGAGAATTCCCAGAATACAGAAAAGTAGATAAATATACAGTAGAAATTGAAATTCCTAAACCATTTGCGCCCTTCTTAAATAATATGACCACATTTATCATTCCAAAACATAAACTCTATGATGCCTGGCAGGCAGGTAACTTTAATGATATGTGGGGTATAGATACTAAACCTCCTGAAATTGTAGGTACCGGACCGTTTACTATTGGTGAATACAGACCTGGTGAAAGAGTTGTAATGCTTAGAAACTCCTTCCATTGGAGAAGAGATCCACAGGGTAAACCTCTTCCCTATATTATTAGATGGGTAAGAGTTATTGCAGAAAGTCAAGAAACTCAAGCTTTAATGTTTGAAAAAGGACAAACTCATGCCCTTGGAGTTAGAGGTATTGATTTCGAACGTTTTAAAGAAAATGCCGAAGAAGGCAACTACCATATGGTAAATGGTGGACCTACCTTTGGTACTAATTTCTTAGTATTTAATATGAACCCACGAAATCCTAAATTAGAAGAACAACCTTGGAAATATGATTGGTTTACAAATCTTCATTTCAGAAGAGCGGTTGCTTATTCTATGGATAAAGATACTATGATAGACCAAGCTTTAGCTGGTTATGGTTCCAAACAGTGGAGTCCAGTCAGTGAACCAAATAAAGTTTATCTAAATGAAGATGTTAAGAAGTATCCTTACAACTTAGAAAAAGCTAGAGAAGAACTTGAAGCTGGAGGATTTTCTTGGGACGACAATGGTAATCTAGTAGATAAGGATGGTAGAAGAGTAGAGTTTAATATGGTAACAAACTCTGGAAATACTCAAAGAGAAGCTATATTAAATATTATTGCCACTGAGTTAAGGGAATTAGGTATGAAGATTAATTCTACTCCTATTGAATTTAATAAATTAGTTAATCAATTAATGAGCGAATGGAACTATGATACTATCATTATTGGTCTAACTGGTGGAGTAGAACCACATAGTGGTGCCAATGTATGGCCTTCCCATGGACACTTACACATGTGGAATCCTCAACAAGAAGAACCTGCTACAGAATGGGAAGCTCGCATTGACGAACTATTTGAAAAAGGAGCTAGTGCAACTGAGATAGAAGAAAGAGTTAAATATTACAATGAATTCCAGGAAATTATAGCTGAAAGAGTCCCTGTTATATATACTGTTACCCCAAATGCTCTGTATGCAGTTAGAAACACACTTAAAAACACTGAACCAACTGCTTATGGAGAAATGTGGTGGAATATTTACGAACATTACATTACTGAATAACAATATCTAACAATTTAAATTAAAGTTGAGAGAAAGGGGATATCCCCTTTCTCTCTTCAAGTTATTATATTTTTTTTATGAAAGGAGTACCTAATTAATGCGTACCTATATTTTAAGAAGACTTTTACAAGCAATACCTTTACTTTTGGCAATATCTCTACTCTCCTTTTTTATAATGCAGTTATCTCCTGGTAGTTATTTAGATACTATGAAACTGAATCCGGATGTATCGGAAGAACTCATTGAAACTATGAAAAGACAGTATGGATTAGACAAAAGTGTTCCAGAACAATATTTTCACTGGTTATGGCAGATCATACAGGGAAATTTTGGTGAGTCATTTACTTATCAAGTACCTGTAATTCATGTGATAAAAACACGGGTTGTAAATACAATGATCTTATCTGTGGCGGCAATGTTTATAGCTTGGGGTTTTTCCATTCCCATTGGTATTTATTCAGCCACACATAAATATACAATCGGCGACAACATTTTTACAAGTTTAGCTTTTGTAGGTTTATCAATACCAAATTTCTTTTTTGCACTTTTACTTTTATTTTTAATAGTAAAATTTAATGTTCCTTTGCCCATAAACGGGATGACAAGTATTATGCATGATTTTATGTCACCTATGGGTAAAATTATAGATATATTAAAACATTTACTGGTCCCAGCTGTTGTTTTAGGTACTGCCAGTATGGCAACTTTAACCCGTATTATGAGGGGTCAGATGATTGAAGCGATGAGATCAGATTATATACGTACAGCTAAGGCGAAAGGTTTAAAAAATAGAAAAGTTGTCTATAAACACGCCTTCCGAAATGCAATTAATCCAATGATTACAATTTTCGGTTTTCAAATTAGTATGCTTCTCAGTGGGGCAGCCTTAACAGAAACAGTCACTGGTTGGCCGGGCCTGGGTAAAATGATGTTAACTGCTGTCCGTTCAAAAGACCTTTATCTTGCGATGGCAGGTCTAATGATCGGAAGTGTCTTACTTATCATTGGTAATTTAATTGCAGATGTCTTATTAGCAGTCAGCGATCCACGTATAAGATATAGTTAAGGAGGGTAAAAATGGATAAAATAAATCAAAAACCCAGAAATTTAAAATCAGGCAATAATAATGAATATGAATTTTGGAATGAAACCTGGAAAAGAATGAGGCGCCATAAAATGGCCGTTATTGGCGGCACAATAATTATAGTTCTTTATTTAATAGTAATCTTTGCCGGCTTTTTATCCCCATATAATCCTTATAAAAGTTTTAAAAAGCATTTTTTCCACCCTCCCACTAAAGTACATTTTACTGATGAGGATGGTTTAAGTTGGCCCTATGTATATAGAACTGAATCTGTGGGTTGGGCTGACTATGAAGTAATAGAAGATAAAAAATATCCTATAAAACTTTTCCATCGAGGGCAGGAATATGAATTATTAAATCTATTCAAAACCGATCTACATCTGTTTGGAGTTGATGAACCAGCTCATCTATTCTTGTTAGGTTCTGATAATTATGGACGTGATCTCTTTACCCGCATATTATTTGGAGGAAGAGTTTCAATGTTTATTGGTTTTGTTGCCATTTTTATTACTACAATCATTGGATTGATTGTAGGAGGAATTGCAGGTTATTATGGAGGATGGGTTGATAATATCTTAATGAGGTTTGCAGAAGTTATTATGTCTATACCATCCTTTTATCTATTACTAGCTTTGGCAGCTGTTTTACCGATCGATATCTCCTCAACTGTACGTTTCTTTTTAATTATTTCAATTCTATCTTTTAGAGGTTGGGCAGGTATGGCTCGTGTAATTCGCGGTATGGTATTATCTATTCGTAATGAAGATTATGTATTAGCAGCAGAGGCAATCGGTGCTAAAGATCCCCGTATTATCCAAAAACATGTCTTACCTGTTACTACTACCTATGTAATAGTAAGGGCTACAGTTTCAATTCCGGGTTATATTATTATGGAATCAGGTTTAAGTTTTTTAGGATTAGGGATCCAAGAACCCAATGCCAGTTGGGGTAATATGTTAACAGCGGCTCAAAACGTTACAAAAATAACTAGATTTCCCTGGCTTTTAATACCCGGTTTTATGATATTCTTTGCAGTTTTAAGTTATAATTTACTTGGTGATGGATTAAGAGATGCCTTAGATCCAAAAGCCACTGAAACTAATTAAAAAAAAGGATGAGGTAATATTACCTCATCCTCTTATTATTTATATCTTTTTTAAAAACTTTTTGACCATTCTATCCCATTCTCTGGTTTCTATTTCAACAACAGATTTATTATCTTCTTTACAACAACTTATCTTCACATGTCCTCCTCCACCTGTATAACTAGAACAATCTTCTTCTTTATCTCTTTTGAGTCCTAGTTCTTGTTCAAAAAAATTATCTGCTTTATTAAAAACTTCTTCACAACTTATTTTAGACTTCTTTTCATAAACCATTATAACCCTCCTTCGATCTATGATAGCTTTCTTTATTTTCATATATATATTATATTATTTTGAAGATTCTTTTTCTGTTAATAATTAACCTTCATTATTCTTTCTTACGGATTTTTTAGAAAAGTTACCTTCTTTAAAGTTGTGAAATATTATTAAAGCCAAAAGTGCTCCTAACATGACAAAAAAGCTGGTGGTCCAAATATTTCTAACTGGAAAGTTATCAATAAAAATACCACCTAGTTGTGGGGCAATGGCATAGCCAGCTCCAGAAATAAACATAAATATAGAGTTAAAACGAGCCCGGTGACTCACAGGGGCATGAGCAGCAATATAAACATTAATATTAGTTGCTTCTAAAATCTCACCAATAGTCCAAATAAAAGTAGAAATTAAAAGAATAGGAAATGAATTTACAAATCTAATCATCCCAAAACCTATCGCAAATAAAATACCACCCATAATTATATTAAATATCGGTTTAAATTTTAAAGTTAACCCTGTAACAAATATAGTGAATATTACTACTATAAATGCATTGAAGCTCATATTCATTCCATAAATTGAAGGCCCTCTTGTAGCAAATATCTCATTTAACTGGATAGGTAGGGCAAATGATCCTTGCGCATAAACTATCCTATAAAAAAACATTATAAAGGCAAATACGATGATACTCGGTCTTTTTAATAACACTCGAAATAAAGAACCTTTTTCTGATCTTTCCAGTTCAGGTAGTTCTTCATCAGGAATTTTTTCTGCTAATTCTTTAGTTTCTGGTACATAAATAGCTATTAAGGTAATCGCAATAAAAGCAGTCGCTGCATCACCTAAAAACAAAAGTGGGAGATAATTATTAAATAAAAACCCAGCTATCATAGGTCCTACTGCATACCCAGTATTCCAACCCAAATATTGAAGGGAATATGCCTTTTTTCTTTCTTTTCCACTGGTTAAATCAGAAATCATAGCTGTAAAACAAGGATTAACAGCGCCATTAAAAAAAGACATCGCAATCAAAAAATATATAACTGCTTTACTTTCACCTAAAAAAGCAGGTGGTATAAGCATAGAAGCCATGAGAAGTGAAGAAGTTATGTATAATTTTTTTCGTCCAAATTTATCAGCTAATTTGGCTCCCGTAAACATACCAGGGACATTTGCAACTGCTGCTAAAGTAACATAAGTACCAGCTGCAGAAGCAGATAACCCAAGTTTTTGTGTTAAAAACATAGTTAAAAAAGGTGCCACAAAAGCCCCCATGGAATTAATAACCTGTGCTATAAAGATAATATATATATTTCTATTTAGTCCTCTATATGTATCTAATGCGTTTTTTATTTTACCCATTCATAATCTCCCTATTCTTTTTTTAATATATTAATTAATATTTATCAATATATAATGCATATTATGTAATATTATTAATTATGCTATTAATTTATTTAATTTTATTATATTTCATCCTAACTCAAAAGTAAAGTTTTTTATCATTTTTTACAAAAAAAATAGATGCTAATTTCTAGCACCTTATTAAAAAATTTGTTTATTAATTTAAAATTTTAAATTATAATTTTTCAAAGCTTTTTTATCAACCCTCATTCTGGCTGTTTTTTCGGGGTCTACTACTTGACAGATTTCTAAATCACAAATTAAACTCATCAACATTGCTAACTCATTAGCAGAGAGATCTAATCTGTCATTGAGAAATTTATACATATCATCAGAAGCTCTTTTTGTAGCTTGATCCAGATTTTCTGCTGAAGCTACAGTATAAAAGGCTTTTTTATCTTCTACCATAGGGTTATTAATATTTTTATTTTTTATTACCTCCACTTCAACTACAACTTCTCCCGCAATTTCTACCCCACAAATTACAACTTCTCCATCTCCCATAACTGCATGCATGTCTCCCATTGCTAATAGGGCGCCTGGCACATTTACTGGAAAGTATACAATTGACCCTTCTGTAATTACTTTGTTGTCCATATTACCCCCATGAGAGCCGGGTGTGCCGCAATCTATACTTTTAACAGGTGGCGCTACCCCAATAACTCCAATCATGGGATTTAAAGGTAGTTTGATTTGATCATTAAAGATAGCTTTATTATCTTTAATTTCTATCACTTTAGTTTCAGGTCCAGTAAGAAATTCTGATAAATAACCCATCTCAGGTATAGTGGTCATTGAACCTTTATTTTTAAGTTTGATATCTTTAATTTTAACTTTAAGAACATCTCCCACTTCAGCATCTTCTATGTAGAGAGGTCCAGTGGCAGGATTTATATTATTCCAATCTAGTTCATCTAAAGTCATATCCTCGCTTTCTATCTGACCACCAAAACAGTCTTGAGTTTTAAAAATAACCTCTTCCTTTGACTTACAGCTGGCAATTGGCTCATTATCTGGTGACATATTAAAAATTACCTTATTAAGAATCTCCATAATATTACCTCCATTTGAATATACCGTTATGTCAAATAATTAACATTAATGCTCACTGTATAAAGCTCAGCTAGTTGATATTTTATTTGACGTTAACGAATATTAATAATTCTATTTAATTATATCTATTTTTCAAGATTATATATAAAATTCCTTTAAAAATCAATAAAAGGATGACTCAAAATGAGTCACCCTTTATAAAAAACTACAATATCTTATTTTTAAATTCTAACTAAAATGGTTCCCATTGTATATCCAACTCCAGAAGCAGTTAGACAAACAAGGTCTCCTTCTTTAACTTCACCTTTTTCTATAGCATCATTTAATGCCATGATAATACAGGCATTTCCGGTATATCCGTATTTATCCATTACATTATGAGTTCTTTCCATATCTATACCTAAATTTTCACAGGTTTGAGCTATAGCGGCTTTATTAATCTGGGTAAAGATAAATTTATCTACTTCATCTAGTTCATAATTGCTCTTATCTAGCATCTTTTTTATAATCACCGGCCATAACTCTGGATTGCGGTTCATTAATTCACCACGCCAGAAAGTTAAATCAGGTGGTACATCTCCTTCACCCTTTATTCTTTCTTCGGTAGCTGGAAATCTAGTACCACCTACATATATACCCAGAGTCATCCACTGATCTCCGTTACCAATGAAATGGCTTTCTAATACCCCTCTCTCTGTTTCATCTTTTTTATAGATAGCAGCTCCAGCTCCATCAGAAAATACGCAGAAAAACTTGCCTCTTTCCATATCTGAATACTTTGTCATATTATAAGTTGAAATTAACATTACAGTATTATAATCTGAATTACCTTCTATCCAATTTTTGGCTGTTTCTGTACCAAATATAAAACCTGTACAGGAAGCATTCAGGTCAAAAAAAGGTGCTCCATCTCTCATACCCAAATCATTTGCAACAATTGCTGAACTCTGTGGTGATATAATATCAGGGGTGTCGGAAGATAAAATTAATAAATCTATTTCATCTGCTGATATACCTGCTTTCTCTAAAGCATCTTTCCCTGCTTTTACAGCCAAATCCGCAGCACTCATATCAGGACCAGTAACATTTTTTTGTTCAATGCCTAAAGGAGCCATGAAATCGCTAATATCTTCACCGACAATTTCGCTCATTTCTTCAATATTATAAGTGTTGTCAGGAGCATAAGAACCAGTTGCGACTAATTTCACGCCCATTGTAACACTCCTTTCTATTAACTGTATTAATTAGATACCTAAGTAAGTTTTTTGAACTTCTTCATTACTTGATAATCCTTCTACAGTATCTTCCAATTCTATCTTACCATTTTCTAGTACATATCCTCTATCAATAATCTTTAATCCCTGTTTAACATTCTGTTCTGCTAACAAGATAGAAACATCTTCTTTTTTTATATCTCCCATTTTCTTAAATAATTCTGTTACTAAAGAAGGCTGTAAGCCTACCGAAGGTTCATCAAGAATTAATAGTTTTGGATTAGACATTAAAGCTCTACCTAAAGCCAACATTCTCTGTTGCCCTCCACTCATTGTCCCTGCCAGCTGTTTTTCTCTTTCTTTTAAGATCGGGAATATATTATATACAAATTCAAGATTTTCTTTTGTCTTATCTTTAGCAGCAGGTATATAGGCAGCACCTAATTTTAAGTTTTCTTTTACAGTCATTAGGGGAAAAAGTTCTCTTTTCTGAGGTACCAAAGCAATACCTTTTTTAACAATCTCATGGGTAGCCTGATCACTTATCTCTTCACCATTAAATTTAATACTACCTGATTTATCTTTAACTAACCCCATAATTGCTTTAATTAACGTCGTTTTACCGGCTCCATTGGAACCAAAAATACTGACAGCTTCATTATCTCCAATTCTCATTGATAAATCCCAAATCACTTGAATTCTTCCATATGAAACATCTAAATTATTAATTTCAAGCATATTATTCTTCCTCCCCCAGGTAAGCAGCGATAACTTCTTTATCCTGTGAAACTTTCTCATAGGGACCTTCTGCTATAATTGAGCCTTTATTTAAGACAATAACTTTATGAGTCAATTCTTTTACAACTTTCATTATATGTTCTACAACAACTATGGCTACATCTCTTTCGTGTAATTTTTTAACTATATCAATTAATTCCCAGGTTTCTTCACTTGTTAAACCTGCCATAATTTCATCTAAGAATAACAGATCAGGATCAGCAGCTAAAGCTCTGCCTAACTCCACCTTTTTTAATTCTAAAACAGTGAGTTCATCAATAGATTTATTCACGTTATCTAATTTTAAGAAATCACAGATCTCCATAGCTGATTTTCTGGCATCAGCTAATTTTTCTCCTTCACCGAATAAAGAACCTACCATAATATTTTCAATAGCAGAAAAGTTCTCTAGAGGTCGCACAATTTGGAAGGTCCTTGCAATACCCTTCCTGTTTCTTATATGGGCAGGATTGTTTGTTACATCTTCATCGTTAAATATTATTGAACCTTTATTTACATCAAGAGTACCGGCAATTAAATTTATTACTGTAGTTTTACCGGCTCCATTTGGTCCAATAATACCAAGAATCTCACCTTTATCAACTTCAAAACTTAAGTTATCTACAGCAACTAGTCCACCGAATCTTTTTACAATATTATTAGCTTTAAGTGTGGGCATTGTCATCCCCCCCAACAATACTTCTCTTTAAAAATTTATTTCTAATAGGTTTGTAAACACCTTGAGGTAAAAATAAAACTACTATAACGATGATAATTCCATATACTATTAAGTGCCCATAAGGCATTATTAGTTTTAGATATTCTGATATTAATCCTAATATCAAGGCCCCTATAATCGGACCATTAGTAGTATATATTCCTCCAACTAAGGCCATCGCTAAGGGTAAGAGTAAAAAGTTAAGAGAAAAGGTACTTTCGGGATTAACAAAGGCATATTGTTGGACATAAGCAGCTCCCACTAATCCCTGTATAGCAGAAGTTACTACAAAAACAAATAGGAGATATTTAAAAACATCTATTCCACTTGATTTTGCAGTTGTCTCATCATTCCTGATTGCATTGATTGCATAATGAATTCTGCTTCTTTTAAATACTTCTGAAATAGCTATTACTAATAAAGCTATTACTAAAATCATATAATATATCTTAGTAGGATTACCGCCAAAGATTGCAGTACTTAACTGTGTTCCACTAGCACCACCGGTCAAATCGTCCATATTTCTAATTATTACTGAAAAAACATGCGTTAATGCTAAAGTAGTAATTGCGAAATAAATCTGTCTCAATCTTAAGACAATAAAACCTAAGCCAAATGCAATGAGTCCTGCAAAAATTGCTCCCACTAATAAACTTAATAAAGGATTAAGCCCCAAATGAGCAACAATTAGAGCTGAGGCATAACCACCTAAGCCAAAAAATCCAGCTGTACCAAAAGAAAGCTGTCCGGTTCTCAACATCATATCCCAACTAAGACTGAGTGCCATAAATATAAGAATTGTGGTGAATACACTCATGATATATGCGCCTACATATAAGGGTAATGTTGCTGCAATAATTAATAAAATCAAAATAAATAGATTCTTTTTCATTATTTAGCCCCCCTATACGATCTTGCAATAATTACTATTATTAATACTCCAAAGAATACTATATCTGACCAACCACCATAGTTTGGGATATAATTAATAGCCGATTCACCAATACCAAGCAAAATACCTGCAAATAATATTCCATTTAAGTTACCTAAACCTGCCATGGCAGCTAATGCAAATGATTTCAAGGTAAAAGGTGAACCCACAGCTGGGAATATAGAGGTTCTAGGTAACATTGTTCCTGCTACAATACCTAAAATTCCAACAGCTACAGCAAAGACAAATAGATATACATACTCTACATTTATACCAACTATTTTAGCTCCTTTAGGGTTTTGGCCGACTGCAAAAGTAGCCTGGCCTAAACGAGTTTTTTTCAAAAATAATTGTAAACCTATTAATACAGCTATTGCTGCTAATACATATAATAATTCATAAGTACCAAATCTAAACCCAGCAATCTCAGTAGATGCATAGGCATAATTAGTATAGACATTTCTAGCTCTTGAGGTCCAAATAATATTAATGATCTCCAATAAGACCAATGAAACTCCAAATGTAATCAAAAGTTGACTTAAATGACCTTCATTAACAACCTGTCTAACGGTTAATAAATATATAATCCCGCCTAAAATTACTAAAAATATTACGGTGGGAATAATTGCAGCCAATGGATCCATTCCAAATCTGGAATTAAGCATATAAATAAAATAAAAACCTACAGTTAAAAACTCCCCATGAGCTAAGTTTAAAACACCTAATATACCTAACACTAAAGCCAGAGGTAAGGCTATTAAAGCATATAAACTACCTCTCTGAAGTCCATCCATCAATGCATGGGGATTCCAAATACCGACAATTATCATAAATATTGCTAAAAATAATAATATCGAATATGTTTTCTTAAGAGAAAGTGACATTTTTCCCCTCCATCCTTCATGAAATTTTTTATTAATAAATAACAGCCGGGCCAATCACAGCCCGGCTGACTGATTGACTAATTACCAGGAAAAGGGATATTCAACTTCAGCAGTTGAAACATCAAATGGCCAAATTACATGCTGTTTACCATCCTGATACTGTAATATCTTTTGAGCTGTAAATCCTTGGTGTTTAATAATATTACTTGGTGAAATTTCTAAAGTAGTACCTAATGGTGAATCATAAGTTGTATTTTCCAAAGAAGTAATTAACGCTTCTTTTTCTAATGTTCCAGCTTCACGAATTGCTTTAGCTAGATACATAATATTAGTATATCCTAATGGAGCAAAATAAGTTGCAGGTCTTTCACCATGCATTTTAATATACTCTTCCCAGAAATGAGCTGCTGGATCACTTACTTGCCTTAAAGCTGGTGCCCACATTCCATAAAGAATAACTTTATCAGAAAGTGGATTAGCTTCAAAGTCTGCAGGCCATCCTGGAGGAGCTCCTACATATAATGATGGTTCAAATCCAACTTCTCTTGATTGTGCTAGAATTGGAACCGCATCTGCACCATATCCAGCCCAAATAAATAGATCTGGATTATATTCTTTTGCTTGACGTAACATAGCGCGATATTCTCCGCCACCTAAAGCAGCACTCTTAAAGGAAGCACCTTCAAATTCTTCCATGATATCTGAAAATGGACCTTCACCTTCTTGAGCACTTTCAAACATTGATTGGTAAGCATTATATGAATCAGTACCAAAAGCACCTTCTTCATAGGCTAAGAAAACTTTGCCTACTTCAATATCTTCATATTTTTCAGCTATAGCGGTCCAACCTCTTCCATAGCTTGCTCCCTGTTGGTAATCCCAGGGATGTAAGTGGAAATACCAGTCAGCATCTGCACCTACAGCTTCTTCAGCTTTATGAGAAGCAGCACCTGCCCAAACAGTTATTTTCTTATACTTTTTAAGACTAGGAATTTGAGCCTGGTGAACACCACTTGACATACCGCCAACAAAGAAATCTACTTCATCAACAGTAGCTAATTTATCAATAGCTGCTGCACCTTTTTCAGGTTTGAATTCACTATCAACAACTACCAATTCTACTGGTCTGCCTAAAAGTCCACCATTATCATTAATTTCTTTAACAGCTAGTTCCATAGCATTTGTGGACTGTCTACCAGTAATATCACCTAATGGATTTACTGCACCAATTTTAATTGGATCTTCTTGTGCCATAGTACTAAGACTAAAAGCAAAAGCTAAAACAAATACTAACGAAATAATTAATAAACTATTTCTCTTCAATTTATAATCCCCCTTAAATCCTTATTATAATAATCGAACTCTTTAAATTAATCTACTAAAATGTAATCATAATATTTTCCACTATCACATCCTTTCAATCTAATTTTATCTACCAGATCTTTAATTCATTAGCTCTTTCTCTAATTTCATCTCTAAAATCTGGATGTGCTATACTAATCATAGCATCAACTCGATCCCTTATACTTTTGCCTTTAAGATGAGCAACACCATATTCAGTAACTACATAGTCGATATCATTTCTTCCTAAAGTAATTTTAGATCCTTGTGGAAGTTGAGCTAAAATTGTAGATACTTCACCACCTTTGGCAGTAGATCTTAAGGCTATTATACCTTTGCCACCTTCTGATCTTTGGGCTCCTCGATGAGTATCTACTTGACCACCGGTACCACTATAATGCTTATTACCAATGGCTTCAGAACATACCTGTCCAGTTACATCCACTTGCAAAGCAGTATTTACACTAACCATTTTGTGATTTTGACCTAAAACATAAGGATCATTCGTTACTTTGCCCTGTTGAAATTCAACTGCAAGATTTTTATCAATAAAGTCATATAGCTTTTGGGTTCCTAATGCAAAAGTACCGACCATTTTACCTTTCCATAAGGTTTTCATTTTGTTAGTGATTACACCTTTATTGAAAAGATCAACCATTCCATCTGTAAACATTTCAGTATGAACACCTAAATCTTTTTTATCAGTTAAATGTTCGGTAATCGCATTCGGAATACCGCCAATACCTAATTGGATAGTTGAGCCATCTTCAATAAGGTCTGCTACATTTTGTCCAATCTGTTCTTCTACTTCACCAGGTTCAATATATGGTAATTCAATCAGTGGAGCATTATTTTCAACAACAAAATCTACATCAGAAACATGTACTTGAGTATCACCTAAGGTCCAGGGTAAATTTTCATTAATTTCTAATACTACCATATCTATATTTTCTACCATTTGCTTTTCATAAGTTAATCCAAGTGAAAGTGAAAAGAAACCATTTTTATCCATTGAAGTGGCAGTTCCCCAAAAAATATTAATATTGTCATTTTCTATTTTCATAGTACCAGCTTCATGTAAATTATTGGGAATATAAGTTACATTTCCGTGTTTGTGATTGGCTCGGTCACCAGGACCATAAAACCAGGTCTCATTTAAAAAATGCCCCTTCATTTCCGGTTTTAAAAAATCATAATCTCCCATCATTAAACAGGAAACAACATTAACATTATCTAGTTCATCTTTGTGTTTTCCAAGTTCAGATAAAAGACCTTGTGGTTCCGAACCCGCCATGGCTGTGGCAACTTTCATATTGGATTCTACTTTTGAAACTGCTTCTGGTATTGTAATTAATTTATCGTTATATAGTTCTTGGAAATCCATTAATCTTCCTCCTTTTTAGAACAAAACTTATAAGCTGATTCCACCATTGACATCTAAAATAGTACCATTACAGTAATCTCCAGATTCGGCCGCCAAATATAAATAAGCATTGGCAACATCTTCAGGATCTCCTAATTTTCCAAATGGTACTTTAGCTCTAAGTTTGTCTAATACCTTTTCTGGTATTTTAGCAACCATCTCAGTCATAATATAACCAGGAGCAACAGCGTTTACGTTTACACCTTTGCCACCTAATTCTTTTGCCCAGGTTTTTGTCATACCAATTACACCTGCTTTAGTTGCAGAATAATTTGTTTGGCCAATATTTCCCTGTTCACCTACAACAGAAGAAGTATTAATAATTTTACCTTCCCCTTTTTCCATCATTAATGGTGCAACTGCTTTTGTACAGTTAAATACACCTTTTAAATTAATATCTACTACTTTATTCCATTGATCATGACTCATTTTAGTTAAAAATGAATCTGCAGTTACTCCTGCATTATTGATGAGAATATCAATAGTATCATATTTTTCTACAGTTTTATCAACCATATCTTGAACTTGTTCCCAATCAGATACATCTACATTAATAAAAGATGCTTCTCCACCATTTTCATTAATTTTATTTGCAACTTCTTTACCTGCTTCTGCATCAAAATCAGCAATAACTACTTTTGCTCCTTCATCAGCAAACTTAAAAGCTCCAGCTTTACCAATACCACTTCCAGCACCAGTGATAATGGCAACTTTATCTTTTAATCTCATATAAAAACCTCCAATTTTTTTTACTTTTAAAAATTTATCCCCATTCAATTGTAAGGGCATTCCAGGCATAACCAATTCCAGCACTAACAAAGACCACTATATCGCCTGGTTTAACTTTACCTTGATCAAGGGCTAATTCTAAAGAGATAATTTGATCATTTTGTCCAATATGTCCATATTCATCCAAATAAATACTCTGCTCTTCAGTCAAACCTAACTGATCAAGCATAAACTTATGGGCTGAATATTTCATATGAAGAATTGCAATATAGTCTACATCATCCATTTCATAACCGCTTCTTTTAACAGAATCTTTTACTACCCCGACAAAATTATCTATAGAAACTTCGTTTAGTCTTTCTTTCATAAATTCAGGTTCCAATACATCGAGATGATGTTCATTATTTTCCAATCCTTCTGCGGTCAATTCTTTTTTAGTTCCTCCCGCAGGAACAACTACAGATTCAGATAAAGAACCATCTGTCCTAGCGGTAGCCTCCAAAATAGAATTTTTTCCTAAACCTTTTTTTAATATAACGGCTGTACCCCCAGCTCCTAAATTATACATGAAAGAAACTTTAGGATTATCAAAATCAATTAAATCACCATTCCGATAACCTGAACCAATTAATACTGTATCCATGTTTTCATTATTAAGCATCATATCTTTAGCAACTTTCATCGCCATGATCATTGTTCCACAACGTAAAGCAATATCAAACGCCCATGCATTATATGCTCCTATTTCATGTTGTAGTTTAATTGAAGCTGTCCACATTGGATACTCTTTATGTTCTGCACCTGCCCATATAACTAAATCAATATCTTCTGGATCAATTCCCGCTTTTTGAATTGCCGTGTTGGAAGCTTTAATACCCATTTCACAGGTATGGTCTTCTTTACCCGGAATAGGCTTTTTTGTTATGCCAAACTTTTCTCTGATAACATCTTCAGGTATATCAGTTTTTTCAGCTATCTCACTACTATCCATATAGTTATCTGGAATATAAACTCCAGTTGACAGAATACCTACGTTATCTTTCACTACTTCACCCCCATTTATTATTTGTTGTTAATATTATAAATATAAATAGTTACTACAATGTTGCATTGCAGTTACAAGGTTATTACATTTTTGAGTTATTCGTATCATCACTGTCTTAATTATAATAAAATATAGTTACAAAACAGTTGCAATAAGTTACAAAGTGATTATAAATAAAAAAATCCAGGCTAAAAGCCCGGATGTGGGTTATTCTTTGAACTTATTTAACTTGTCTTGATATCTTTATATAACTCAATTGTTTTTTGAGTAGGAATAACACCTAACTCTTGTTCTAAATTATCAGCACAGCGCTGATAGGTTCTCAATGCCTGTGATCTCTGTCCCATTTCATCATAAGCTTTCATCATCAATTGATAGGCTTCCTCGATTGAAGATTCTTCAGCAATCAGCTTTTCGGCCATCTCAACAGTTTTTTGATATTTTTCTAACTCAAAGTAAAGTTCAGCCAGTAATTCAACCCCCTGTATAAATAGCTGTTTATACTTTTCCCGTACCTCTCTGGTCCAATCCTGATAGAGACAGTTCGGGAGATAAACCCCCTTATATAACTGTACCGCTTGGGATAAACTTTTAATAGCGAGCTTTTCTTTTTCTTGTTCAGCTTGTTTTGTGCCTTTTTTTATAAGTTCTTCAAATTGATTTATGTCCACTTTATAAGTTGCAGTTGGGTTTAGCCCATAGCGAGAACCTTTCTTATTGATAAAATAAGGTGTAGCTCGCGCTTCTCTATTAGGCTCTAATACATTATTTAAAGCATTTAAGGCTACTTTAAAGTCCCTAATTGCAGATTTCTGATCTTTTTTAGGAGATATCATTTCTGCCAATCTTTCTTTAGGTATCAATTCATTTTGATAAGTTAAAAATATCTGGAATAAAGTCCTTGCTTTTTTACGTTTCCAGTCACTATCCTTAACTACTTTTCTACCTCTTTTTACTTTAAATTGACCTAATGTTTTAACTTTTAAAGTATAACCCGGATGTTTTATGCCTGGTTTAATATCTAAATCTTCTAAGATAAGTTTACAGAACTCTTTTTTAATATCCATATTATATCCCTTTGTTAATATGGGTAATAAAGTTGCTTTATCTCGAGGTCCTAATAAATTGATATTTTCAAATATAAACTGTAAATTATTTTCTTTTATGACAGGTACAATTTCTTCTAGTCTGTGTTTAAAATCGACTTTCCGTTCTAATTGACAATCTATTAATGTAAGCCAGATTTGTCCAATAGTTTTACCAAAAATATCATTACAATAGTCAAAAGACTTAACAGATTTAGTTAACCATTCTGTTGCCGATTTGTAATCATCTAAAAAGATATAACCGATACCTAAAGAGAGCTGTATTAAACTACCTAACCATTCATCACCAGCTTCTTCACAAATTTTTAAACCTTCTTTTCCATATTGTTTCATCTGTTCTTCATAACCTAAATTACCATAAACTAAGGTAAGACCCCATAAGGCTTCCGCTCTTCCTCTTCTTACTTCCAATCTATCTACTATCTCTAAGCTTTTTTCATATGCATTTATAGCTTCTTCTTGTTTATCTTCCCCGTTTATCTGTAAAGCATGGCCTAACCTCATATTTGCTACTGCTTTAGTAAATAATGAATCTAGATTGTCTGATTTTTTTAGACCTGTTTTTGCATATTCTAATGCTTTTTTATTTTTACCTTCAAAAGAAGCAATTAATGAAAGTAATAAAACTGTTTCTCGATGGGCGCGGCCCACCTTTTTATCATCTTCTACATCTTCTTTTTTTAGTTCTGTTTTTAAGAGGTCTTCTGCTTCTTTTAATCTACCCGTTCTAATTTTTACCCGGGAATCTAAAATATTACTTGCATTTTCCTCATCTAATTTATTTAGTTTTTCCTGCATCTCTTTTGCCTTATCTACATTACCTCTATTTAAATAGTTTTCAGCCACCAATCGTAAAAGTACTGATTCATCCCAGTAACTCTCTTTTTCTCTTAATTCTAAAGCTTTCTTTAAATATTTATCAGCTTCTGATGGTTGCACGGTATCAAGATAAATCATGGCCATTTTTTGATAAGCCATACTAATACCTTTATCATTATCATTTTCTTTTAAATATTTTCTGCCTTTACGATACCAATCTAAAGCATCATTATAATTACAGGTAAACCTGTCTATATCACCTTTATATAAGTAAAGTAAAGGGAAGTTTTCTAATATTCTTTCCGGTAATTTTGCAAACCAACTCTCAAAAACAGTAAACCGGCCTGCATTCATCAATTTATTAGCCTTTTCTCTCAATATTTTTGCTGCTGTAAAGTAATCACCACTTTTAATATTGTGATATACTGCTTCTTCAAATTGTCCGTTTTTTTGATAGTATTCTGCAATATCTTTTTGTAATAATGAAATATTATTTAATTCTTCTTTAACTCTTTTTTGTAAAAAATCATGAAATAAATGATGATATCTGTATTTATTATCATCTAATTGAATGATGAAAAGATCATTTTTAACTAAATACTTTAATATCTGATCACTATTGTTTTTTTCTCTAATAAAATTACAAACTTCTGGAGTTAATATTCTTAAAATTGAGGTTTTAATAAGAAAGTTCCTTACCTCTTCATTTTGTTTAGATAAAATTTCCTTAGCTAAATAATTAAATAAGTGCTCTAGTGAATCCATGGACTTCTCTTTAACTAATTTTAATTTGCTACCTTCTTTAAAACCCTGTCTAATCATTTCAACTCCAATAATCCAACCTTCTGTCAGATTATAGATAGTATCAAGTTGTTTTCCGTTAATCTCATAATCATAATGTTCTGTATAATATCTTTTTATTTCATCTTTAGTTAACTTCAAATCATCTTCATCTATTTCTAGAATTTGATCTTTAACTCTCCACATGCTTAAGGATGTTAAATCTGGTGTTTTGCGAGTTGAAAAGATAAAATGCATATTAGGTGGTCTATGGTCAATAAAATGTCCCATTAATTTATTGACTTTCGGATGATTATTTAACAAATGATAATCATCAATTATTAGATACACTTCATCATAACGATATTTATCCCATAATTCATTAATTAAAGAATTCAAAACAGGCGTCCATTCCTGATTTGTCTCACCTTTTTCTTTAATGAAATTTAAAGTTTTTTCACCTATTTCAGATTGCCTTGTATTAAAGGTATATATTAGATTAATTAAAAAGGTTAATACATCTCCATCACCTTTGCTTACATTATACCAAAAGACATTTTCTTTATTTCTAAAACCAAAAGTAAGATAAGCACTCTTACCATACCCTGGACCTGCTTTAACCATGGTCACAGGATATTTAGAAGTTCTATCAAACAAATCTTTTAAATGTTGCCGGGAAAATATTTTGCTTTTATAATAAGGTGGAAGAAATTTTGTCCTAACTACAATATTTCCAAACACTTTTACACCTCTCCTTATTTTTATTCCTGTAGAAAATAACTTCAAGAAATCAAACAAAATTCCTCTAATTATACCAAGATATTCCTTATAAATTTATAGATAATCACTAAATTTAACTTTTTATATCTTCTTAACTTTTTTTCTTGACATTTTTTTCACAATACGTTATCATTAAAGAAAGTTGAGTATTATTATCATAATAGGAGGAATTACAATGAAAGTAAAAAGTTTTGCAATTTTATTAATGGTTTCAGTTCTAATATTAGTACCTGCGGTAGTTAGTGCTCAGGATGGAACCTCAGCTGCTTCACAACCACAAAACGATGAGCAGTTAATGGAAGCAATGAGTGCAGATGGTACCTGGATTATAATCTTCAATGAAGATTATAAGACTGACAAAGAATTGGTAATGGCAGGCGAACACAAAAACCGCGGTGAAGTAGACCGCAAATTAGCTCTATATGCTTCAGATAGCGACCATAACGTAACAGATAGATATACCCTTGAAGCTCCTAGTATTACAGTTAAAAGCCCTAAGACAAGATTCCAAGTTGGTACCTTTGTTGGTGACGTATACGTGGAAGCCAATAACTTTAGTTTAAGACAAGGATTTACTGTTGACGGAAATGTTTACTTTGCAAACGAAGAAGCTCTAGCTACCTTCACAATTCAAGGTGGTGCAGAAGTAACTGGCGATTTAACTTTAGAATAAATTAAATTATTATATCTGTAATTATAAACCGGCTTGTCATTCAATTGAATGATGAGCCGGTTTTTTTATTTACTTTCTCATTATTTTCCTATATTATATTTATTGAGTAATCATTTTATAGATGATATTTATATAATTTTGCTTTGCAACTATATTGTAACTTGTGGGTAACAAATGTTTATTACAATATATATTAGAAATGATTACATATAAAAATAGGAGGGATTCTTTTGAAAGAAGTTGTTATAGCTAGTGCAACACGTACTGCTATTGGTTCTTTTGGTAAGGGGTTAAAAGATGTTCCTGTTGTTGATTTGGGTGCTAAGGTAATAAAATCTGTTTTAGATAGATCTAAAGTAGATCCTAAAGTCGTTGATGATGTAAAAATGGGTATAATTTTACAGGCAGGCCAAGGTCAAAATCCAGCCCGCCAAGCTTCCCTAAAAGCCGGTTTAGATGTTGATGTTCCTGCCATGTCAGTAAATATTTTATGTGGATCTGGTCTAAAATCTGTTAATCTAGCGGTTCAAGAAATACTATTAGGAGATGCAGATGTTGTAGTAGCTGGTGGGATGGAAAGTATGAGTAGAGCACCCTATCTTTTAGATAAAGCTCGTTATGGTTATAAGATGGGAGATGGAAAAGTTGTAGATTCTATGATTAAAGATGGCTTAACTTGTGCTATTAATGAATATCATATGGGAGTTACTGCTGAAAATTTAGCAGATAAATATGATTTAAGCAGAGAAAGTCAAGATGAGTTTGCAGCTAAAAGTCAACAAAAGGCAATTGAAGCTATTGATAATGATCGTTTCCAGGATGAAATTGTTCCAGTTGAAATTCCTCAGCGTAAAGGAGATCCAAAAGTATTTAATAAAGATGAATACCCGCGCAGAGGTGTAACTAAAGAATCTTTATCCAAATTAAGACCTGCCTTTAAAAAAGATGGTTCAGTAACTGCTGGTAATGCTTCTGGTATTAATGATGGAGCTGCAGCTTTATTAGTAATGAGCAAGGAAAAAGCAGAAGAATTAGGGGTTAAACCTTTAGCAAGAATTGTTTCCTATTCTACAGCTGCTGTAGATCCAAAAATTATGGGAATTGGACCTGTACCTTCTGTTAAAAAAGCACTTAAAAAATGTGATTGGAACTTTGAAGATATTGAATTAGTTGAATTAAATGAAGCTTTTGCTGCCCAATCATTAGCTGTATTAGAAGAATTACCTTTTGAACCTAATATTGTGAATGTAAATGGAGGTGCAATCGCACTTGGTCATCCTATTGGAGCCAGTGGAGCAAGAATCTTAGTAACTCTTTTATATGAAATGGAAAAAAGGGATTTAAATAAAGGACTTGCCTCACTTTGTGTAGGCGGTGGTATGGGTGTAACTACAATTGTAGAAAGATAATCTAAATTTAAAAATATAGATATTTTTATATAGAAATAAAAAAACCTGTTTGGCTATAAACCAAACAGGTTTTTTCTATCCATAATCTTTTAATTAAAAAACCCGACTTACTTTGAAGCCGGGGATTAGTTGCTATATCTTATAATAATATATTATAATTTAACAACATTCTCAGCCTGTAGGCCGCGGTCGCCTTCAACGATTTCAAATTCTACTTCTTGGTCTTCATTTAAAGTCTTGAAACCATCATCTTGAATAGCTGAAAAATGAACAAATACGTCGTCTCCATCTTCTCTTTCAATAAATCCATAACCCTTTTTCTCATCAAACCATTTTACTGTTCCTGTGTAAGTCATTAAAATAAATTCCTCCTAAATTTCTTTATTGAGCATTCTTTCTTGTTTTTTTCTGCTCAACAGGTTTAATATACCACAATATGCCTTAGTTGTCAACAGTAATAGCGGATATTTAACCTTTTTTATCAGATATTGACATTTTTACTAATTTTGCATCAACCCTCTTAATATTATCTAATTCTTTTATTAGTTCATTTATATTATCTTCAGAACCCTTTACATTTAAAAATATGAGTCCTTCTTCTGCACAGTTACTGGTTTCATGCATTCCCAATCTAGTTTTAATAATACAGCCATTTTCTGTTAAAATTTCTTGTACTTTTAAAGCCGCATCAGTCCTTTTGTCAATAAGAATTAAAATTACATTAGTTTTATCCATATTACCATCTCCTTTTTTAAAAATTAATGTTATCAGTTTTAATTATTAGCTTTTTTGCCCTTAAATATTCCATGAATGTATCGATAGCTTCTCTTATCTTTTTATTGATATCTGAGTTTGCTTTACAATCTGATTCCCACCACCAATTTTTAACTGTGAATACTTTTGTTTCTTTATCATATTTCGGTTCAAAACGACCAATAAATCTATCTCCATATAAGACTGGTAGTACATAATATCCATATTTTCTTTCATCAATTGGTTTATATACTTCCCATTTATAAGCAAAGTCAAATATATCACTAATCATATTTCTATTCCAAATCAAATTATCTAGAGGTGCTATAAAAGAAACTTTATTTTCATATTCTACACCTGAAATTACTTTATTTAAAAGATTTTCTTCCTCTTTTCTAATATAATAAGTTCTTTTTAAACCTTTTATATTAATAGGTATTAGTTTATTTGCTCTTTTTAATTTATCAATAGCCTGGTTTCTGTGTTTCTTTTTCATACCTTTGATACCTAACCAGGTAGTTTCTGATAAATTTCTTATTAAACCAATACTTCCGGTTCTCCTTAATAGATGCCAAGTGAAATAATCTTGTTTTGAAGCAAATTCTTTTTCAATTGAATATATTTTATCAGGTAAATATTTATAAGCTAAACCATATATTTTTTTGGTACCTTTTCGATGATGAATTATTAATTCTCCCCACTTGTACATCGACTCTAAGATTACTTTACTTATTCTAGCCGGAGACCAGGACCAATTTACTTTTGTATCAAAATTTAAATCAGTAGAAGATAGAGGACCTTTTTTATTTAATATATCCCTAACTTTTGGAATTAAATTTTTGACTTTATTATTAGCTTCCTTATAATATTTTTGATAAGCTTCTTTACGATATTTTGCAAAAAAGGGGCGATCATTTATTGAATATATGGACTTGTTTTTATCCCATCCTTCTATTAACTTTCTTTCTTTGTACATAATATGTTCCGCCATCGCTTTTTTATAATTTTTTACTCTAGCCTGTAAAACTAAATGATGGTTTTCTCCTACTTGATCAAGAGGATCATATTGAATACATCCCACTTTATTTATATAATTTAAAACGCCCTTTTCTCCTTTAAGTTTTCGGTGAAAAAGCAAATTTTGATGACTTAATAAAAACTCTCTAGCTTGATTTTTATTTATGCTGTATTTAATATTCATCTAAAACATCCTTGCTGTTATTTATTTTTTTCAATAGTAATTTGTGCTCTATCATTAAAGAAACTATTCATACCCCACTTTACCATTAAGTAAACTGTTAAAGTTACACTACCTAATATCCCCATCATAATAGCAATTTGGTATTTAATTGCTGTTAATGGGGCTGCCCCTGCCAGTATTTGACCGGTCATCATACCAGGTAAAAAAACTATCCCCATGCCTATCATGGAATTAATAGTAGGTAATACTGCATTATAAAAAGATCTATTTTGAATTTCTTTTGTGGCTGCTTTAGGAGTAGCTCCTAACATCAAAGCATTTTCAATTCTTTCTTTATTATCATTTACACCGGTAATTAATCCTTGCGCACCTAATGAAATTCCAGTCATAGAATTACCAATTAACATCCCTGATATAGGGATAAAATACTGAGGCATAAACCAGGGATCAATATTTATGACAATAAATAGGAAGAATAAAATACTAGTTAAAGTACCGCCGAACATTGAAATACCAATGATTAATTTTAAGTTACTTGATAATTTTCTTTCTACCCTTGAATAAATATTAAAGATCGCAAATATTTCCATAACTAATAAAATCAAAATAGTAATATAGGGATTAGGGTTTTCAAAAACATAGGTTAAAACATAACCAACTAAAACCAGCTGAATCGTCATTCTAAAAGAAGCAATTATTATCTGTTTTTCATGGCCAATCTTTTCATTTTTAACAATAAATAATAAAATCATAACAAAAATATAGGCTATCACCAAATTTATAATAGATATATCAAATATTGTGTCTGTCATAAAATACTCTCCTTTTTAATTTATCTTATCAAGTTCACCTTCATTAATAGTTATAATCTGGTCCCCATATTTATTGGCAATTTCTTTAGAATGGGTAACCATAATTAAAGTACCATTTTTTTCTTTGATACACTTTACTACCATCTCTATTATTAATCTTTCAGTTTCTTCATCTAAAGCTGAAGAAGGCTCATCTAAAAGTAATATATCCGGATCAAGGATTAAAATGCGAGCTAATGCTAATCTTTGTTTTTCTCCTCCCGAAAGTTTTTCTGCATCATCATCTAAATTTTGCTCTTTTAAACCAACTTTATCGAGAATTTTATTATACTTTTCATCTGACATAGCATATTCATCGTTATAATTTAAAGTCACCGTGAAATTATATCTTATAGTACCTGAAAAAATTATTGGATTTTGCGGAAGCATAAGTACTTCTCTTCTTAATTTTATAGGATTATATTCACCTATACTTTGACCTTTAAATTTTATCTGGCCACTATCTGGACTCACCATATTATTTAACAACCTTAAAAAAGTCGATTTTCCTCCACCACTACGTCCCACAATACAAGTTATTTTTCCTTCATTAATTGTAAGATCATCTATCTTAAGAATATCTTTATACTTAACATTATATAATTCAAACATATAAACCCTCCAATTCAAAGGTGATAGAACTTATCAATATTTATTATTCTATAACTTATTGTATATTCCTCTAAAAAAAGAAAAACTTCAGCTTAAAAAGCTGAAGTCTTGATATTTTTTAATTTATTCCTCTTTTATGACCGGATAATCAATTAAAGACATATAATCTTGTAAAGTTCCTTTAGATAAGAAACAATCAATTATTTTTTTACCTAAAGGTAAAAGCTCATCTCGATCATAATTTTTTAAGTAATCTTCAAAAAATTCTCTTAAGATTTCTGCACCTTGATCAAAAGCCTTTTTACCTACTTCAGGCTGATTTTGTACCTTTAATAATTCTCTCTCAATCATCTGACCTTCTACCATGACATCTTTTAAAGCATAACCTAAAAGTGGTAATCTGGCCGGTTCAATCTGTTTTTCAGTAAACCAGGCTCCTCCTCGACGGGCTAAATATTCACGGGCAATCCATTCAGGCATAAAGCCAACATTCCAGGAGCCAATATATTGATTTGGGCATAAAATATACTTTACTTCGGGTGAATCTACTATTTGTTTCAATAGGATATTAGCCTGATCAATTTTACGCCCTGTTGCAAAAGGCCAGTAAGAACCTACCCCTTCTGAACTCATGCCTTCCGAATCATTGATACTTGGATTCCCATGTCCTCTAGGAGATACTAATCTCCAAAGCCAAGCTAAAGCGGGTGGTAAAACATGAAATAATCCTAAAATTCCATAGGTAGGATTTTCCTTAGTACAAGGGGGAGTTCGTACTCCAAACCCTCTCACATCTATATTTACTTCTCCCTCAATTACACCCGGTACATCATCTCTAGGAATAACTACTCTCGGATTAGGACAAGATTTACCTGGTTCATCTTCTATATGTTCCCATATTAAAGCAGTACTATTTGGTGCAGCATCAATATTTAAAAATAATAATGGGCTTTCTGGATGACAGGTAATTGATTCCAGATGAGGATCTACCCCATACTGTTCAATATGGTCTACTCTCACAAACCAAGCATTTTCTGCATCTTTTAAAGTTAATTTACCATTACCTGATTGCAGATAAGAAGGGGTTACTGCCATATCATCAGCAATTGGTCTTAAACTACAACCCTGAGGTAATGTTATTTTATATTCATCACCAGTTACAATATTTTCACCAAGCTTAATTCTACCGCTTCTTTCCCGATGCATATCCTGCAACATCTCTGATTTGCCGGCACCACTGGCACCTTCATAAGCTATATTTAATTTATTATCATAAGGGGTAACGACTTGTACAGCGGAACAATGTAAAGTAGGCCATTCATTTTTCTCCCCCAAATTAATTAACATACTATATACACCTTTTTTAGCACTAGGACCAGGATAAAGATTATAGCTAAAAAGTTCGTAGTTATTTTTTAAACGATTATGTACTACTACCTGATCTCCTTCAAAGTGAGTATATCTAAAGGGAGGAGCCACAAAGATATATCCTTTCGGTTTAATTTCTTTTTCTATATTATCTAATTTTTTTATCCCCTGTAGTAAAGAAAGTCCAAAAGCAAAAAAGCCTGCATTAGCAGGGGCAATAGCCATTACCGGATAATTTAAATTCTCCGGACCAGCTTCAAATAAAAATGCGACAAGGGATTGATTTTTTAACCATGCAAAGGTTTCCTGCCTAATATTTTCAAAATCTTCATCAAATCTTTCTTTGAATCTTTCTTTATCAGTAGGATAATCATCTGCTATCACCATACAATCAGGGTCCCTTCTTCTCATATAGGGTTCAGTGAAATTAGCAGCTATACCATTTCTTGCTTTACAAACCCTAGCATCAACCACTTCTTCTCCATTCTCTAGATGATAAGTTACATCTTTTTGACCATCCTGACTGTTCTTTAAAGATAATTTTCTTAACGTTTCAACTTCATCTACAATTTGAAAATCAGAACATTCTTCAATAATTTTTTGCATTGGTTGTGATAAATTAAAATCATTTAAAATTTCTTTTGTCTTCATAATATACTCCCTACTTTCTACTTTTTTGGTGTTATAGATTTTGTACATAAAACCTGATGGGCTTACTCTCAGGATGTAAGTGCTATTTTAAAAATAATTCGATATTATTTTTTAATATGATATATTACTAATAAGTTAAGGTGAATCTAAAAACTGAATATATGGAGTTGCAATAGGAATTGAAGCGATAACCAAGCTCCTCTATTGCGTAAAATATTCAAGGTATCAGAATTCCTTAATCGTCAGTACCGTAGGGCATACGGGATTTTAAGCCTCTAGAGAAACTGTAAGACCTAATTTTTACTTGATACTTAATATCAAATAAGAATAGGCTCGTTTCTAGGAATGAAGAATCCTCGTGGGCTTGCCCCGAGGAAAGTCAATAAAAAGATTACCATCTTGCTCTATAACCTCTGGTGTCTATATGAATAAAGGGACTATGAGATACCGTTTTACGATAAGAACTCAAACCCCCTATAAACTCTTTGTACTCTCTTCTTTGAGAAGATTCTTCAACTGTCTCGTAAAGTATATCCGCATCTCTTAAGTTTACTTTGCCATCTCCATTTAAATCATCCATCTGACCATCTTTAGGTCTAACATCAATATAGATATCAGCAGCATCTCCAAAAATATGTCTACTGTATTTCACATTACCTAATGAACTGTTATAAAAAGGGGTACGATAACCACTCATGATATGAAATGTATTAGCATTAAATCCTTTTTCATTAATTTTAAGTAATAAATATTCTAATTTGTTCAGTAATAACTCCTGTATGACTATATATTTTGGATAATTACTCGGTTGTTTACAAATAAATTGTCTTAATTGAAAATGAGGAGTTAAATAAGTATCTTTATTTTGTCTAGTTACTTTTATAAAACCCTTTGGCAAAGTATAATTTTCACTTTTACTTGCTGGTATTCTGGGATAATATCCAATTCGATAACCATTTAGATAGCCATTCTTTAAATTATTATAGGGTTCTAAAACAAAAACATTAATTTTTATTTTTTCATTAGTTTTTTCATCAGTAACCCAAATATTATAATTTCCAACTTTGTTAGGGGTTTTCATAACCCATTCATCTTTGTTTTTAATGATCATCTTTAAATTATTGTGACTGACCTTATAATTATCATTAAATTTAGGATTATATACATTCAAGGTAATATTCTCACCCGGTAATACAAAAATACTATAAATTTCATGAGAAATTAAAGTATTATTATAAACTAATCTAAAGCTAGAATTTCCTTCATTAAAAGCTGCTGCTGGTATTGATAGATAAATTAATATAAATAAAGCTATTAATATTTTTTTAGTCATTATTAACCTCTTTCTATATTATAGTAAGCATCAATTAATCTTTGATCGCGGTTATAGATGTCATTTCTAAAATGTATTTTATAATTGTTATTGACCCAAGCAGTCATGTAAACTATATGAATAGGTATTTTGTTTTTTAAGTATATAATTTGTTCATTATTTTTTGCTAATTTTTGCTTAATTTTTTTTTCATCCCATTGTTCATCTTTTTTAAGTATATATTCTGCAAGTTTAAATGGTTCTTGTACTCTTATGCAACCAGAACTAAAGTTTCTTTGTTCTGCTGAAAATAATTCTTTACTGGGAGTGTCATGTAAATATACACTATATTTATTTGGAAACATGAACTTGATCTGTCCAAGTGCATTATTAGGGCCAGGTTGTTGTCTTAAAAAGTAATTAAAATTATCTTCATTTAAATTATCCCAATTTATTTTTGTATAATCAACTTCAACTAATTCTCCATTAGATACTTTTAATACTTTATAATTATTTTCAGGAAGATAGTTTATATCTTTTTTTATTAATGGTAATTTATCTAAAGCTGCAATTTTTTTGGGAACTGTCCAAGAAGGATTTAATACAATGTAACTTATTTTTTCGCTAAAAACAGGTGTACTTCTCTGTCTTTGACCTACAATTACTTTTAAATTAAATAATTCTTCTTTATTTTCAATTACCCTTAACTTATAATCGGCTATATTAACCAAGATATATGGATTACCTAAAGACTGAGGCAGCCAACGTAATCTTTCCATATTTATAATTATTTTTTTAATTTTTTCTTTAACACTAATATTTAAAGCGCTTTTTGTTTTGGGGCCAACCACCCCATCTGGATTTAAACCATTTCTTTTTTGAAAATTTATAACGGCTTTTTCTAATAGTTGACCAAATTCTTCATCCATAATCCCCTGAAAATCTTGGGTCTGTTTAAGCCTCTTTTTTAAATTAAGTACATCTTCCCCATTCATCCCTTTATCGATTACTCTAGAGCCTGTAAATGTTATAAAACCCCCGTTTTTTTTAATGGTTTTATATTCTTTTAATTTATTTCTAAGTTTTATATAATTTTCTGATTGGGGCAATAATGAATACAAAGACTCAATAACATTGTTGTTTTGAACAGTATTATTTATAAAATTATAAAGTTCTGTATCATTTTGAGTAATTTCCCAATCTCTTTTTAAAGTTTCCGGATTTAAAATTCCCTCTTTAAAATGAGATCTAAGCAATAAAAAAGAGTTTGTCATAAGAATATCAATTAAAGCTAATTCTTGTCTATTTAATGTCGTTTTATGGAAATACTCTGATAAAAAGTCATAGCGATAATCTTTTGGATTTAAACCTTCATTTTCTATATTCTTTATTACCTCCATTAATTGATAGGCTGAATCTTTAAACCAAACCTCTCCAAACCAAAAAGGGTTATAATTGTTTATTTCATATAAGCTGTTCAGCTTATTCAAAAAATATGGAGGGCTAAACTTTAAATTATTTATTTCATATTCTTTAAATGTTGAAAGTTGTTCTTTAATTTGATAATTAAGATTAGTCTGAGCAGATAAATGTACTGGCGACATTATTAAAAAAGAGAAAAACAATATTAAAATTATAAAATACAAATAAATTTTTTTCATATAATATCCCTTCTTGTAAAGATAATATTATAGTATGCCAAATTATCACAGTAATACCAGATTTAAGATATATTTATTTGTATTCATTATATATATACAATAGTAAATAATTTTTATCACTAAGTCAAATGTATTTTATTCCAATTAAATCAATCTATGGATTTTCTTAAATATTTTTGCATCTTTATATACCTAAAAACCATAAAACAAATAATAATAACATTAAAATGTTTAAAAATAACATTCTTTTCCTGTTAATTTCGGAATTTATCAAATTATATAACTCATTTACTTTTTTAATTCTATTTTCAACTAAATTTTTCCACCGATTTATTTGGAAAGCACTATTTGCTAGATAATATAGACGGGCTAAATACCACTGCCCTTGAAATTTTTCAAAATTATCCATTACATCAATAACTCTTTCTAATTCAACCCGTAAATCAGCAATTTCTTTAACCTTTTTACTCATACCTGATTTTATAAATGGTATAAACCTTAATATACTTTTATTATTACTTAACAAATATTCAGAAAGATAATCATCAATAAAACTATCATAGGTCTGAAGCTTATTAAATTGTATATTAGCTAACTCGATTATGAAAAGTTTCTCTGTATAATTTTCTTTATTATCTAGAATAAAAGCATTATTCCAATGAACAACTATATAATCATTTTTTAAAAAACTATTGCTGTAACGCATCACAGCTTCTTTTTGCTGCTGGCTGAAATTTATATCTTGATACTCATCAGATAATAAACTTACAATAATTTTTTCGTTATTTTCTAATAATTCTTTTTTGTCTATATTACCCTTATTATCAATACAATATACAGAATAAAGATGATTAAATTTACTTAAGATATTATCATTTAAACCTTCAAATTTATCTGATATCTTTTGGTAAATTTCGTCAAAATCTTGTTCTATTTGGGGACGAGGGTCATATTTTTTTATCTCTTCATGAAATTCTTCTAATGAGTTTACTTCATATTTAACTTCATACATCATTGACATAGCGCCATAATCATATACTTTAGCTGTAACCTCTTTCTCTTTTTCTTTACAATCATAAGTAAATTCAATCGGTTCAGGGTAAGAAACAAAAGATGGGTTTTCAAGATTATCATCAAAATCATAGGTTCCCATATATTTAATTCCAGATTCTTTTAAATTTTTCATTATCTCTTTTTTTCTTAAAGTAGTACCAAGATTATAATATTTATATACCTTCATATATATATCCATAACATACTTCCTCCAAAATATTATTAATTTATTATAAGATTAAAACAAAAAATATGATAATGCAAACTTCACCTTAAGTTTTTTTCATCAATATGCTTTTTTCACAATCTGTCTTTATTATTTGCAAAGGATAATTATTTTCAATATATTTAAAAGTGTTTAAATTATAGAATGTAATATGAGTACTATCCCGACGGTACCACCAGTCTTTAAAATGATCTATTTGGTTGTGAAAAGAAGTCATCACAGCTAGATAGGCGTTAGGCTTCATTAACTTAATTAGCTTTGTAATCTCTTCCTTGGGATCTTGGAAATGTTCAAATACTTCTGTCGAAGTAATTAAATCATATTGTTGATCTTGAAACTTAAGATCCGGATAGAAAAAAGGGTCATACTTAGTAACATTTAAACCCTTGTTTTCTAATATATCAGCTAAAACCGGGCCGGGGCCACATCCATATTCTAAAACTTCATTTATTTCATCAAGGTGTTCAATAAATAACTTTTTTATAAACTCTTTAAACATATTAATATAACCTTCGTTTTCATGTGTGTTTTCATGAGTTTTGTAAATCTCAAATTCTTGTTTTTCAGAAGGTTCAGCCCCTTTTTCAATAAAAATCAATTCACAATTAGTACAAAAATAATAATTTTCTTCAATACTAATCTTTTTAATTCGCTTACTTCCACATAATTTGCATTTCACAATTTACACCTCTGATCTCTAAAATATTTAAATCGCAAGAATTAAAAACCATATGATTACAATAGTTAAAAGAAAAAATTTTACTACTCCACTCCCAACAAAAGCAAAAACAGTTGAAAAAGCTATTTTTAAGGGCTCATTATAATTTTTTTGTTGACTTCTATAATATTCTGCTAAAAATATCGCTGCAAAGGGCCCAATAATAATACCTAGTGGTCCAAATATTACCAAACCAATTGCCAAACCTATTAAGGCTGCTATTACAGATACATTACTTCCCCCAGATTTTTTAACAGCAATTGCATTTGCTAAAAAGTCTGATAAGACGGTAATAATAGTTACAATCACTAAAACTATCCAGAAAATAGTTGGTAAATTAAAGGGAAATGGTCCATACTGATAGATTATTACAGCCACCCAAACTGGAATAATATCAGGAATCATCGGTATAAAAACACCGATTAAACCCATTATAAATAGTATTATAATTAAGATCCAATATATACTAAGCAAAGTTATTCTCCTTTCACTTTCTTATATTATTATTTTATCATTAATTCATAAAATAGAAAAATTCCCCATAATGGTATGAGGAATTTATTTATTATATTATAACATAATGGTTTAACATATTTCTATACTAACTTTTTTAAAAATTAAAATCCTTTTTCTAAAAGCCACTCTGATAGTTCTGCTTCTCTCCTCTTTATATCATTTTTGGTTCTATCAAATTTACCTAATATATATTCTCCTTCAATATTTCCATCTAACATAAATAAAACTCGTTCCGATTGAGATGCAACCTTCACATCATGTGTAACCATCATAACTGTTGTACCCTCTTCATTTATAGAATGGAATATATCCATTATATTGGATGCTGCTTTTGAATTAAGAGCACCAGTTGGTTCATCACCAAATAGAACCAATGGATCATTAATTAAAGCCCGACAAATAGCAGCTCTTTGAAGTTGTCCCCCCGAAGCCTGGGTTATATCATTATCTGCTAAATCTTCAATACCTGTCTTTTCCATTAAAGCTATAGCTTTCTTATTTATTTCATCTTTTTCAAATTCATCGGCCATATAAGCTGACAAAATAATGTTATCTATAATACCTAAATTTTTCAATAAATTAATCTGTTGGAAAACAAATCCCATTTTCTTTAAACGTAACTTTGATAAGTCTTTTTCTGATAGTTCGTTTATTTTAGAACCGGCAAATATAACTTCTCCTTCTGTCATTTTATCCATACCGCTTACATTATAAAGTAAAGTACTTTTACCAGAGCCCGAAGGACCCATCACAGAAACAAATTCACCTTCTTTTATAGATAAATCTATACCTTTTAAAACTGGTTTTGTACGCTCATTTACTAAATATGATTTAGATAAATTTCTTGTTTCTAAGATATTTTTCATAATTATCATACTCCTTTATTCGAAATTAATGTCTTCAATACTGTATTCTTTTATTGAATTAATACTTAATACAGTAGTAATTGTCACTATAGCCATCAAAATAACTGGGGTTAAAATATATGCCTCTATAGGATTTATTATAAAATCAATTTGTGAGGCTCCAACTATTGATAATAAACCACTTAGTAATTTTTCGCCTAAAATATTTGCTATTACTGTACCAATAATTATACCAAGATTTAATATGATAAGAGCCTTTGTAATATATTGATTTTTAATATCTTTTAAGGAAATTCCAATACTTTTCATAATAGCTATTTGTGATATATCTTTAGCGACTAGCATTTTTAAAAATAAGGAAGTAATCAGGATTGAAATTAAGATTGCTATGGTAATAGCAGTTACTGTTAAAAGCTCTAGTTGTTCAATTGTATTAACAACAGTCTGATCAATATATTCTTCTATACCAGTTACTTTGACATTTTGAAATCTATCTTTATACTCCCATACTTTTTCATCTACAGAAGTATTGACATTAAAATTTATGTTATACCAGGCAGCTGTCTCATAATTTGGACTTATATTTGCTTTAGCTGTTTTACCGCCATTAGTAATATCCTGATAGATCCCCGTTAATATCATCTTTCTCTGTTTTCCATTAACCACTAATTGAAGATTATCACCAACCTTTTTATCTAACTCATCCGCACTTAAATAAGATAATGCCATTTCATCTTTTTCTTGGGGGGCTTTTCCCTCTAAATAATCAATGGGAAACACTGTAAAATCACCTGTTTCCACAAACATACTTTCCGGTAAACCTTCCTGGTTAATAATGTCATATTTACTAGTTATATAAGCAGCATACTTTGTTACTTCAGGATCATTTTCTATATAAGTCTTTAAATCATTAAAACGCTCTTGTATTTGTTCAGTATTCCTTAAATCTAAAATAATATCACTTTTCCCAATCCCCATATATGTAATGAACTCAGGAGATTGAATTGTATTTAAAAAATTAAGTGGTACTATTATAATAAAAGTTGCAAGTACAAATACTATAAATAAAATAATATAGGTTTTAAATCTCAAAACTACATCTCTTAGCCCTAAAAATATATTTGAATTAAATACTTTGTTTTTATACAAAGCTAACTTACTACTGTTTGCATAACTGCCTCCCGCACTTCCCATTCTTATTGCTTCAACAGCAGAAATTTTGTTAAATCTTCTTAATACTATAAAAGAAAAAGCAATCACAATAATCGCAATGATTAAAGAAGCTAAAAACGGCAAAGTAAGTTCAACAAAAGATAAAGGAGCAGTACCTATGTAAATCATAATATTTTCTGTAAAAAGATTATTAATAAATAAAGAAAATAAAAATCCCATAATAGAAGCACTAACTGCTAAAATTACATACTTTAACAAATAAATCTTTTTAATTTTAGAAGGCAAGATACCAATTGCTTTCATAACTCCTATTTCTCTATAATCTTCTTCAAGAGTAAGTAAAATAACAAATCTTAAACATAATAGTGAAATTATACATAACAGTAAACTAATTAAGATTACGACCGCTGCAATTAATCCATCTGTTAAACTATTGGTAATTCTCAATATATCATAATCTATGGTAGGTCCCCTTTGAGGCAAGTTTGCATTACTATATTGATTTCCAAATTTCTGTAAATTATTAAGATCATTTAATTGAAAACTAATTAAATATTCAATTTCACCAAAGTTCTTCTTTAAATTATTAAAGTCTTCATTGCTAACTACAAAACGTTTAGAAGATATTATCGAAGGATTCATCTGAACATCTCTTACAAAATCTGTGATTATAAAGGAGATTTTTAACTGTTCATTTCCAATAACTATATTATCACCTATATTTAAATCTCTTCTTTGCTGATAATGAATTGGTACTGCAATTTCTCCTTGGTTTACTTCTATGATTTCATTATCTAAATTTAATAGGTAATCAAAATTTTTGTTTTGTTTTACAAAACCATTATCAATTAAAGAATCCTTTTCGGCTGTATCACTATTTATATAGATATTACTTCCTGAAATATTTAATAATTCTCCTATCTGATGATCTTTAACATATTTATTTTCTTCACTCCATTTATTAATATGGTTTCGGTCAATCTGGCCAGAATGACTTTGTGTAAAATGGGGAGCAGATGAACTTTCAAATAAATAGTCTAATGAATTAACTAGATTAATTATCATATTTGTACCACTAGACATCAGCATAGCGGAAAGCATTATAAATATAAATACCGCAAACATTATAATCTTTTTCTTAGAAAAATCGTTTTTGATAATTTTTAGTATCATTGCACTTCTCCTTATTTAGAATATTTTGCTGAAATAAATTTTATTAAAATATAATGAAAAATCACTTACTATAAAAGCAAGTGATATAATATATATTTTTATAATTATACACTGGATTTTATAATCCTCCTTTTTTTAGGGAAAATCGTTAATTTAACTTATATAAAAGTAATTATATTGAAATCTTTTCAAACCTTTTATCTAAAATATTATATAAATAATAACGGCTAATTAGATAAAGCAGAGTAAATATAATCGCTATTATTAGTAATAGTAAATTGTAATTTGTAAATTGATTACCTATTAATCTGTAAATCCCAAATAAGATTAAGCCGAGAACAAATCTTAGTCCTAATGCCATTGTAACATTCATATTATTTTTCACAGCAGCTGTAGGATGAGACCAATTTAATATTGGCCTAAAAATATTAATTTTAAAGTCTAATATTGCTAAAAAGAGAGTTAAGGAAACTGTAAAAAATGTGCCGATTAAAACCATATATAAATTCACTGGTAACATAATATATCCTAAGATCCCTAGTATAAGTGATCCGGTTAGATTAATTACAATTGTAGTCATAATTCGATACTTCATATTCATTTTAATGCTTATTGGTAATACCTGAGTTTGCCAAAAAGCCTTACCTTCTCTAGTAATAGCAGTAGAAGAAATATTGGAAACAATAGCCGGGAAAACCATTATTCCACTATAGATAGGACTAATAAAAGGTTTAAGTTGGCTTGTATTCAATAAATCAAGAGAAAACTGACCGCTAAAGGTCATAATGACATAGATAATTAAGGGTACCACCATACTTAATAAAGCATTAAGTAAAAAGGTCGGTTCTTTAATTATAATGAGCATATGTCTTTTAAACAACTGCCAACCTTTTGTAGTCACTTTATATTCTATTTTACCAGTTTTATTACCTTCCTCAGTAAAAGTTAAAAGAGATCTTTTAAAAAAGTATCTTGCTAAAAATTGTAATATAAATATAAAAACTATGTTAACTAAAATAAAATATGCTGTATTGGCAAAAGAACCTAATAACATTTTAGTCATCCAAATACTAGGTGGAAACCTTAAACCAATTAAGCCGATTAAACTTTCATTATTTAAGAAAGCAGATTGAATTAATTCAGGGTCAGCTGCTTTTTGAGTTATACCCATCTGCATAACAATTATAACAGTTATTAATATTAAATTACCTACCATTGTTAACAAATTTTTAAACCGGCTTTTCCTTATTAACTTATTAAAAGCTAATACCAGGATAGAAGAAATTAAAAGTGGTAATAACGGTGCTAATAGAAAAACAATTGGCCCAAAAATGATGATACTTAAACTAAAACCAGAATTAATCGCATATATAATAATACTAGGCAGAACAAAAGCTCCGCTAATAGCAAGTAGATATATATAAACAGTACTCAACTTTGCAAATATTATCTTATCTTCTTCAATTGGAAGAGATGTTAAAAATCTAATATCCTTTGAGAAAAAGAATACTGATACAATAATTGGTATACCTAAAAAAAACATCATTATTATGGAATTTACATACATAGAAGTAATCACAAGTTCTGGTTGATTTAATTGAGCAAAAGCCTGATAAGTAACTAAACTAAAATAAACTGCTGGTGCTATAATAGCTGCACCTAATATCATTTGTGATAAATAGACTAATTTTTTATTTTTGATATTTACACTATTTTGGGCATTATAATAAATATCCTTAATCTGAATTAATACTAAGCTTTTAAATTTATTCATCTTCCGTCAACTCCAAAAAGATGTCTTCTAAACTTATATCTGTATTTTGTTTTAGGTTTTTTAAAGTATCACAAGCAATTAGCTGTCCTTCATCAATTATTGCTACTCGGTCACATAAATTTTCCACTACTTCAAGTACATGGGAAGAAAAGAAAACCGTCCCTCCCTCTTGACAGTGCTCTCTCATTATATTTTTTAATATACGAGCAGATCTAGGATCTAGACCACCTAAAGGTTCATCCAAAATTAAAATTTTAGGGTTCGGTAACAAAGCCCCTATTACTAATAATTTTTGCCTCATTCCATGGGAATAGGATTTAATTTGTTGAGTTAAATCTTCATAAATTTCAAAGTCTCTTGCATATTTCTCAATAATATTTTCTCTATCCTCTAAAGGAACTTCATACATATCTGCAATAAAGTTTAGATACTCAATACCACTGATTGAATCAAATATTTCAGGATGATCAGGCACAAAGGTAAAACTACTCTTAGCCTTAATCGTTTCTTTAGCAATACTGTAACCATTAACTAATATGTCTCCTTCTGTAATATCCAAAATACCTGTAATCATTCTTATTGTCGTTGTTTTACCAGCACCATTTGGACCTAAAAACCCAAATATTTCACCTTTATTTACAGTTAAATTAAGATCATCTACAGCCTTTTTATTGTTTTCATAAACTTTTGTAACACTATTTACTTTTAGCATAGCACTCACTCTTTCTTATTTGATTTAATTGAAGTAAGATTTAATATCCTCCTCCACCATTTTAGCAGTTTCTCTTGATTTGCTTCTTATTAATATCACCCTTCTATTTCTCGTCCAACTTATATTAGTAATTCCTTGAGCAGTTTGGACCCAATACTTCCCATATAAAGGTATATTAACCTCCACAGTTTTAATCATGAAATTACCAGTATGTAATTCTTTATATTTATTAATACTATTGCGGGCAGTAAAAGGATCTTTGAATCTAAAATAAGATACTATTACCTTATCTCCATTTACCTTAATTTCCTTAATTTCTTTATTTATAAGACTATCTCTTTCAAAAGCATTAAGTGTCTTTACTCCATTATCTGTCTTATATTTAATTTGATTATAACTTGAGATATAATTACTAAATTCATTAGCATTTTCAAAAACAGGTAGGTCAATATAGATTGCCGTCCCCACCAAAATCAATACTATTATCAAAAAAAATCCAAGTAAAATTTTACCAACTAACTTCATTCTTTTATCCTCCTAAATTTTTTTAATTACTTCAACGGCATTACTGCTGTTAAAAGCCAAACAAAAACTAAATCATAAAAAATAATTCTTTGATATAATAACAAATGTATTTTTTTAAAGAAAAAACCTAATATTATAATCGGTAATGTTACAATTAATATTTTAAAAAATATTAATGAACCACCGTAATTAAAAGCTGGAATATAAACTATAAATGAATAAACATAAGTAATTATTAAGACAGTAATTAGTAGATATAAAAGATCGAAATAGAATTTATTGTAACTTTTATTGTTTAAAAAAACATAAGTAATGATTCCAATTATTGCAACAATTAATGCTGTGACAATATATTTTGATATATTATATGGAAATGGACCAAAATAAAATAAATACTTTGATATCGTAGCCGACCAAATATAATAAAATAAACCAAAATAAAATATTATTGATATAAATTCTATAAACTTATTAATGTGAAATAATTTCTTTAAATAATATTGCATTATTATTACTATACCTATAAAAAATAAAAATGCAGATATTATTTTTAAAATTATGTACTTTATATTTATTTTTTCTAAAGAATAATTTTCCTTATAATTTAAACCCACAATTTGTGTTGACCATTTAACTGCTTCTCTAATCAAATTATTATCCCAGGATTCTTTTAAATGATTCGAATTATCAGAAACATATATTGTTATATCTTCATGTTCTTTATTCTTTTTTATTTCTGATTCACTAATTTTATTTGCTACCTCATATAATTTTTCTGGTGGAACCAATTTATCATTTTTGCCAGTCCCTAAAAAAACAGCCAGATTCAAATTACCTTTCTCTTCAGGTGGAAATCTTCCTGCAATCGCCACAATTCCCTTTATCTTTTTTGGAATTTTATATCCCACCCAATAAGCTAAATTAGCACTGGCAGAATGACCTCCTATAATTATTTTATCTTTATCAACATAATCCAATTTTTTCAAATATTGAAAAGAACTTATCATATCATCTCTGCTATCAATCCAAGGTTTCTCTTTTTTTCTTCCATAGGATGAACTTCTTAAAAGGACAACAAAACCCTGACTTACAAAACCTTCTGCCCAATTTTTATATAAAGCTTTATCTGCACCAGCTCCTGATCCAAAAACTATACCTGGAAAAGGACCTTTACCGATTGGTTTATATAAACTAATGGGATCAACAATACCTTCAGGATATTCTAATTTAAGTTCTTTTACATGATAATCTCCTATATTATATTGATTCCACAAGGAAGGTCCTATCCACCCAATTAAACCCATTATTATTAATATGATCGATATAATTTTATACTTCATCTAAATACCTCATTTATATAAATTATTTAACAATATCTTTCATTACTAAATCACTGATACTTAGACCTAAAAACACTAAAAAATATACGGCAGAAATTATTGTCAAAACTACAATTTTATTTGACAACCCATGAGAGCTTAATAAGTAAGCAGTATTAAAGTAGTTACTTAAAACAAATGGTCTAAATAAAGTTGATATCTGTCTTAAAATATTCATTAGAAAAAATATCCCAATGGTTAATCCTACAACTGAACCACCTGATTTTAATTTAAATCCCAGAAACATAATTAGCACTCCAAAGGCTGATAAAGGTACTACAGACAATAAATATAATCCTATGGTATATAATATTCCTTGTGTCTCGGTCAAAGTAAGGTCGTTAAATTGAAAGGGTATTCCCCATTCCAAAAATAATGCCCCACTTAAATAAGATATCATCATTGTAAATATTACTAATAGAATAATTACTGAAATTAAAGTGATTATTTTAGCTGTTAAAAGCTCTAGCCGACTTGCACTGCTTACTAAAGATAATTTCATAGTACCTTCATTATATTCAGTAGTAATTAGATCAGCCACTAAAATAGCAACGAAGATGGGAATAATCATTTCTGTACTCCATGATAAATTTTCAAGGGGTAAAGTATTTACTGTAAAAGTAATTCCAGCATCTTCTATTTTATTAATAATAACGGGAATAAAAGCCATCGCAATAATTATTAAAGTGAATATATAAATTTTTTTCTTTTTAAAAAGTTTGTAATATTCATTTTTGATCAAACTATATAACATCAAACTTACCTCCTGTCTCATTTAAATAATAATCTTCTAATGACTCTTTTTCTGGTATAATATATTTAACTTTTATACCTCTTTGATTTAATAGATAGTTTATACTTTCAATTTGTTTTTCATTTGTATAAACTAATAAACCATTTTTGCTTGTCTCTATATTTCCAATCGCATTTTGTTCCTTTAAAATAGTCTTAGCTTCATTTTTCTGTCTAGTATAAATTTCTATCCATTTTTTATTCTCTTTAACATTGATGTATCTATTTGCTATAATTCTACCTTCTTGTAGAATTGCCACTCGATTACAAATCTGTTCAACTTCATTTAGCTGATGTGTGCAGATAAAAAAGGTGATATTTTCAGTTTCAGCTAAGTTTTTAATTAATTCTCTAATTTCTTTTTTACCTTGAGGATCAAGCCCACTGGTTGGTTCATCTAAAATAAGTAACTGAGGATTATTTAATAATGCTCTTGCTAATCCTAATCTTTGTTTCATGCCTACTGAATAAGTTTGAACTTTATTATCTTTCCTCTCTTTTAAACCAACTTTTTTTAATAAATTTTTGATATCTATATAGCTTACTTCTTTATACAAATTTGCTGATAGTCTCAAATTTTCATAACCGGTTAGATATTCATAAAAACTAGGTGTTTCTACCATAGTCCCTACTTTTCTTAAAGCTATTTTAAAATTCTTTTTAACATCTAACCCATCAATTGTAATTTTCCCATCATCTGGTATGACAAGTCCTAATATCATCCGGATTGTAGTCGATTTACCGGCACCATTTGGACCTAAAAATCCAAATATATCTCCTTTTTTAACCTCTAGATTTACGTTTTTAACAGCCTTATGGTTACCAAAACTCTTCTGTAAATTTTCAATTTTTAAAATAATATCTTCCATAAAAAAAATACCTCCAGTATTTGATCTTAAATTTATAATACTAGAGGTATCTTAAGTACTAATTATGAAATTATTAAAATTTTATTAACTATATTAATGGAAGTTTGAAATAAAATGTTGAACCCTCGCCACGTATGCTTTCAACACCTATTTGGCCATTATGTGCTTCAATGATTTCACTACATATTGCCAAACCAAGACCAGTACCACCAAACTGGCGGGAACGAGATTTTTCTCCCCGATAAAATTTATCAAATATATTTTTTTCATCTTCTTTTTTTATTCCTACCCCATTATCAGTTATGTAAACAATAAAGTAATTTTGATCTTTATCAAAATTAATTTCAACCTTACCTTCTTTATCAATAAACTCTCTGGCATTTTTAATTATATTATCTACTACTTGACCAATACGATTTTTATCTACCTTTATTTTAGCATCAGGAATAGGTTTTTCAATAATTAATTTTTGACTTATTTCTTCAAATTCCAATTTATATGGATTTAATATTTCATTAAAGACTTTTCTACTGCTGTATTCGTTTTTTTCAATATTTAATTTGTCTAACTCTAATTTTGAAAAATAAAAAAGATCATCAATTAAATGGTTTAGCTTTATAGACTTATCTTTGATAATCTGTAAATATTTATTAAAAGATTCTTCATCTTTAGGAATACCATCAATTAGACCTTCTACATATCCCTGTATAGAAGTAATTGGAGTTTTTAAATCATGTGAAATACTGGCAATTAACTCTTTGCGATTATTTTCATATAACGATTGTTTCTCTAGAGATTCTTTTAACTTTAAACGCATTGTTTCAAAAGCACGACAGAAGTTACCTAATTCATTTTTACCACAATAATCTATTTCATAGCCTAAATTACCCTCAGCAATATTTTTTGTTGCTTCGTTTAATTCTTCTAAAGGAATCAAAATCTGTCTAGATATGATACGGCTAAAATAATATACCAAAAAACCTAACAGAATAATTGAAATTCCCACACCAATAACTACATAACGCATTACAGTCCCCTGAACAGATTGAAACATAGTTGTTCTATTAAAAACCAAAGAATAGATATACTTTCCATTATCAGTTTCTAGCTCTTTAAGATATGTAAAATAATCGGAATTTAAATTTGAACTTATATTCAAATTACCATAGTCAAATTTTCTTGGATGTGAATTAGTATCAAAAATAATCATATCATTTGTGGGATCAATAATTTGTAAATCTCCCTGATACTTTCCTAATAAAGGATTTAAAGAAGTTGAAAATTCTTCTTTATTATTTACTTGATTAATATTATCTTTAATTTTTTCTTCAAATTCATTTATAACAGTATCTACTTCTGTTAATGTAGAACTATTATTTAAATAAACTCCTAAAATATTAAAAAAAACAAAATAAAAAATTAAGGGGATTATAACTATCAATATAAAATAAATAATTAATTTCTTTCTTAAATTCATTTTGAACAGGCTTTTAAACCATTTCATCTTTTGTCACCAACAAACTTATATCCAACTCCCCAAACAGTTTCAATATATTGAGGATTAGAGGAATCTTCTTCAATTTTTTCTCTGATTTTTCTAATATGTACAGTAACAGTATTAATATCACCAAATTCATTAAATCCCCAGATTTGATCAAATATTTGTTCTCGACTGTATACTCTTTCGGGATTTAAGGCTAAAAATTTCAATATTTCAAATTCTTTAGCAGATAGCTGAATTTTTTCACCGTTTAAATGAACATTATAACCATCTAAGTCTATCTTTAGGTCTTTAAATTCTATATTATTATTATTAAAGTTTGCTTTAGAAAGTTGATTATATCTTCGTAGTTGTGCTTTTATGCGAGCAACCAGTTCCTTAGGACTAAACGGTTTTGTCATATAATCATCAGCACCTAAACCTAATCCCAATACTTTATCAACATCACTTTTTTTAGCACTTAACATTAAAATGGGAATATTGGATTTATTCCTAATAATTTTACAGATCTCCATCCCGTCTATCTTGGGTAGCATAATATCCAATACGATAATATCAGGTTCAAAAGATTCAAATAATTCTAGACCTTCCTCACCATCTTCGGCCATACTTACCCGAAAACCTTCAACTTCTAAATAATCTCTTATTAATTCTCTAATTTCCTTTTCGTCATCAACAATCAAAACTTTTTCTTCAGACATTATTTCACCTCATTCAAAAATTATTATATTACTATAATTAATTAAATATTAAAATATTCCTTTTAAAAATTATCTATTATCTCTTCTAAATTCCCATTTAGCTCAAATCCAGCCTTAATGCCCTTATCATTTGTTATAATATTATTATTTGATTTATCAATTAATTTTACTGATATATTTGCGTTTAAACTTTCTTCGACATTCTTTACCATATCTGTTTTAAATGGTCCTTTTAATAAAGCTCCTTTTTTATAATTAGCTTTAATGCTCAAAATATATTTATTATTTTCTACTTCAATTTCAACATTTTCATTTATTTTTTTGAACTTAATAATCTTTGCATTATTATATGTAGTAAATTTGTAAAGTTTATCTTTATGGTGAAAACCAATTATAAAACCACGAAATTCCCTGGATAACCAGGGAATTGTTGCTATAGATACCATTAAGGAACTACTTTTTTCATTAAAATGATTAGTTTGTAGCCAAAGCCAAGCACTAGGAAAGCGACTACCCCAATCCTTTTCTATGTATCCTTTACCATTATTAAAATCTATTTTTTTATTATTAATTGTTAAAAATCCAGTAATATTATGATTAAAACTTAAAACACCATGATTACATTCCATAAATGGAATAAAGCCATACCATCCCATTGCTCCAGGAGAAAAAATTTTAACCGGCCAGGGTTTGAGATCATCAAATTTTAATTTACCCTCTATATTAATCTTTTTATCTTTAATATTTAAACTAATTTCCTCTTTAGAAAATATATTTTTATCAATTTTAACATAAAAAATATCTTTAGTTGCTTGAAATCTATTTACATCATATTTGATAAAATAAGATTGGTTTTTAGTACCATCCAATATCTGAATAAAAGAATGGTCTTTTCTTTTGGATTTACTTTTAAATATTCCTGGAATAAAAGCAAAAATATTTTCTGCATTTTTGTCAGCAACTTTAAAATACCAACCTTCAAAAAAATCTTGTTGGTCTTTATTTTCGCCATGATATACTTCAGGATGGTAGATAGTTTTTAAACTCTTTAACATTATTATCACTTCTTTATTTATAATCTATCATTATTCTTACCTGAATCGGTAAGATCTATTAGTTCTTCCGGAAAAGGATTAATAAAAGTTTGTTCTTTTAGATAATCTATATCATATTCAATAATCCAGGATCTTAAGAGGTGAACTGGTACTGAAAGTGGTATCTTGTTATCTCTATATTTTTCAATAATATTTAAAAAGAAATTTTTCTCTTCAGTGGTAAGTTCCTTCTTAAAATAACCATAAATATGTTGTAGTACATTTATAATAGCTTTATAGTGTGGTGGTTCATCTAATATATCGTTTAATTTTTCTTCATAAATATTATATACTTTATGAATAGGTAAATCTTTATGGTTAGCCACTATTCTACCCATTTCTCTTAACTTTTCTTGATCATAAGCCATTAAAAGATACTTATTATTGGCATGGTAATTCACTAAGTTTTTCATTTTTCTTTTCTCAGTACTACTAATACTCCTAAAATTAGCTAGTCCAAACAGTTTTGTTAAAAAATGCTCTCTTAATCTTAAATTGTTTAATCTGCCATCACTCTCAACAGCAGTGTGGGGAAATAAATCAAAAGCTTTTTGAGCAAAAAAGCCCACTCCATTATGATGTATAACCTGACCTTCAATTCCAGAATATACTTTTATATCTTTATGACCACAGGAAGGAGAACGTTCTTTAAATATAAAACCATCAATTTCATCAAATTCTGATAAAAACTGTTCAGAAAAACTTCCCATAGCTTTTGTTAAATCTTTTTTAGTTCTAGGTTGAATTAATTTAAGTTCATATGTTTCTTTATCCCGCACTATACGAATTGTTTGGCGGGGAACTCCTAAACCTATTTCCATTTCTGGACATACTGGAAAATATTCTACAAAATCCTCTAATTGATTTAAAAAATCAATGTTAAACATTTGTCCACTATAATAACAATGAGCAAAACCTAAACATTTACTTATTACTACCTTTGGTGTAGCAAATCCCATTTTTATTCTCCTTTATTTTTTAATTAACTCTAAAAATACTTGATGTAAGGTTGCCTCTCTAGTATGAATACTTAATACATTAAATTCAGATTTGATTTTATCAATTTTACTTCCCAGCCCATTTTTTTCTAAGGGTAATTCAATGATGACTCTCCCCTTTTCTTCTTTAATAATATCCTTATTTACAATATTCAAAAGCTTATCTAATTTGTTATCTTCTTTTCTTATAATAACCTCTACCTGTTTAGTTCCATAACGGCTTTTTAATTCTGAAGGAGGTGTTATTGTAACAATTTCACCTACATTGATAAAGGCGATTCTATCACATAAACGATCTGCTTCCTCCATAAAATGCGTACTTATTAAGACAGTTTTCCCTTGCCCTGCAAATTCTTCAATAGCTTGATGAATCATTTCAACAGATTGAGGATCTAAGCCACTGGTAGGTTCATCTAATATTAAAAGTTGGGGGTCAGTTAATAATCCTCTTGCAATTAATAGGCGCTGACGCATCCCCTTAGAATAATTTTTAACCTGTCTATCACCAGCTGGACTTAAATCAAAAAATTTAAGTAGGTCTTCAACTTTTGTATAATTAACATTATATAAGTCAGCAAAAAATTTGAGATTTTCGCGACCTGATAATCTTTGATATAAATTATTTGTTTCAAAGACAACTCCAATTTTTTGTTTAGTTTTTTTACTTAAATTATTCGACTTTTCTCCAAAAATATAACTATCTCCTTGGGTTGGTTTTAAAATTCCAGTTAAAATATTTAAAGTAGTACTTTTACCCGCTCCATTTGGGCCTAAAAAACCAAACACTTCACCTTTGTTAACTTTAAAAGATATTCCCTTTAGGGCATTAACCTTATTATATTCTTTTTTTAGACCATCAATAACAATCGGATAATCAGATAATTCCATCAATAAACACCTGCTTCAATTTTATTTAATAATATTTGGGTCCCATAATAAGTAATTATTATTATGATCTCTTGCTACATAAGTCTTTTTTTCTATAATCTTCTCTTTTTCATTTCCAGCTGATTTATAAATAGTCTTATATTTTATCTTTATTTCAAAAAGTTCATTTGTATCTTTCTCTTTTATTATTTTATTAAAGGGTTCAACCCATTCTTCTAATTTGTTTATTTCTAAAACTTCAACTTCCGTAATTTTTAAATTATATTTATCAGTATTTTCTTTTTGAAACTTTAGGTATTCTTCTTTATTTAATACATCCTTAATATCAGGATGCATAAATTCATATACTTCAACAAATTTATTTTGCTGGTAATTTTCATATACTTTGAGTATAAATTCTTTTATAATTTTATTTGATTTCTCTTCATTTTCTAAAGCCAAAATTGGCATAGTAAAGGCAAAGATAATTAAAACCAAAAATATTAATCTTTTTTTATGTCTCATCGGTTATACACCCTCTTAAATACATAAAATAATATACTTGCTAAGATTACTGCAAATACCAAAAGAATAAATAAATTATACCAGATAAGTGAAAAATTTGCATCTATACTTAATAAATTATTAACAATCTGGAATAAATAATAAGTAGGAAAAAATTTGGCTAAAATTTCTGTGAAATCAGATAAATTATAAATTAAAGTTGGGAAAAGTAAAGGAAAATATACTATAGTTCCAATTGATCTTGCAGCAGACTGTGAGTCAGATTTTGCTCCTATTATTAATCCAATTAAATTAAAAACTAAAGAAGCTAAAAATATAGCAATAAAAACTGTTATAATATTTTTTAAAGGTTGTCTGTAAAACCCATTAATAAAAAGCATAATTAAAGCTGTAATAGTAGATAAGATAACTCCAGATAATATTTTGCCTGTTAGAAATAATAAATTAGAAGCAGGGGTAATATAGACTGCATCCATTGTTTTATTTTCTTTTTCCTCAGCTAAATTACCGGAAATAATTAAAACACCTATCATTGTAATCGTAATTGTTAACCAAATAGGTAGAAAACCTAATTTACCTTCAATTCGATTAACGGCTGTTACCTTTAAATTAAACTGTAAAGGTATATTAAGATAACGTTCGATAAGATTTTCTAACTGGTTTTGTAAAAAGAAATAACTGCTTGTATTTCCAGCATTAAGATATAATTCAAAGTCCTTTTGTCCCTGGATATGAACTACACCTGCAACTCTTTTACCAATCTCTTTATTAGCTTCTTCTACCTTTTGATATTTAATCGGATTAATATTTGCAATGTTTTCATTGATATAATTGCTGAAACTATTATTTTCTTCAACAATACCAATATTAAACTGCTTATTTAAACCAGCATCCTCAATTATGAGAAAAAATAAAGAAGCTAACAAAGGTAATATAATCACTATAATAATAGTCTTATTTCTTAAAAATTCTTTCATATCTTTTTTTATTACAGAACTAATTATAGATAAATTATTCATTTCAGTCACCTACGAATCTAATATTTATTTATAAAAATAAAAAGGAAATACAGAAAATAAGTAAAATATATTAATTAACAGTATAAACAATTAAAAAGGGATGTTCACTATGCAGAAAATTAATAAATTAAAAATAATATTAGCTTCAATTCTCTTATTAATAATCATATTAACGCCAACAGCTACTTCTGTCAATATTAATGATAACATATTTATTAATAAAACAGAACTCAAACAAGGTGATATTATTGTTATTAAAACAGAAGACAATAACTCAACACATCATATTTTATTTAATAATCGAAAGTATAATTTTAAACTTCTAAATGATAAAAATATAGCAATTATTCCAATTTCCTATTGGACTAATGCAGGCAAATATGAACTACAAATAATAAAAAATGATAAAACATTCAAAACTCAAATAAATATTTTATCGGGGGACTTTAAGAATAGTTATATAAAAGTTGATGAAGAAAAGGAAAAAATAATAAAACCTAAAAAGGAAGAAGTAATTAAAAGAAAAAAAGAAGACCAACAAATGATAAAACAAGCCAAAAATAGCAGTGTACAAAGTATGCTTTTTGAAAGCAAGTTTATTTGGCCTGTTAAGGGGCCTATTAGTACAGACTTCGGCGCAACACGCTTTGTTAATAATAAATTACAAAGCAGACATTCTGGTATTGATATTGCTGCTGATAAAGGTACAAAAATAGTAGCTCCAAATGACGGAATAGTGAAATTAGCAGCAAATTTACTTGTTACAGGTAATACTATCATTATTGACCACGGCTTTAATATATTTTCTTCCTATTCCCATCTTTCAAAAATAACTGTCAATGCAGAAAGTAACGTACAAAAAGGTGAAAAAATTGGAGAAATTGGTTCTACGGGTTTCTCTACTGGCCCACACCTACATTGGACAATAACAGTCGGAAGTGTTTTCGTAAATCCCAGAAATTTTATTAATAATGATATATTAAAATGATAATTTACTAGACTAATATAACAAAAGAAGGGAAATAAAATTTCTTTATTTCCCTTCTTCATAAAGATCTATTAAGGAGTCATATTATTTAAATAATATACAACCGCCCAAATCACAACTATTAAACCAATGATTTCTAACAAAAATATCACTCCCTTCTTAATAACTCTTTTTATTTTAAAATCAAATTTTTTACTTCCTTTTTATTACCTTATATTTTATCATAATATCCAGTCTTAAAAAAGTTAAAAAATAACATACTTTATTTTTCTATTTTTTCAACTGCATTTGCGCCACATTCAGGGCATATTTTCCCGTGGTTTCTTCTTCCATGTCTTTTATGATGTTTATTGATCTTTAACAGAAATTCAGTGCCGCATTTTTTGCATCTATAACGACCTTTATCTAATTCATAGTCCCCACCCTCAAATCTTAATGCTTTACCTTCTAATAGTGCTTCTGCCACTTTTTGATGGGTTTTTGTTAATATTCTTTGAAAAGTTGGTCGAGAAATATTCATTTTTTCAGCACTTTCAGTTTGGTTTAAACCTTCCACATCCTTTAGCCTCAAAGCTTCTACTTCTTCTAAACTAAGTAGTACTTCTTCTAATTCTCGGCCAGGTATTCCCGCTGGTTTAAAAAATCTAATATATGGTATGTTTTTTATTCTTCGCCTTTTAGGAGGCCTAGGCATTTAATCACTCCTTACTTATTTATCTTGTTATTTATATTCTATCATTAATTTAATTCTATTTAAAGAAAATTTCTTTAATCCTCTTTATTACGGGTAATGATTAAGGTATATTCACCTTCAAATGGTCTTAATTCTCCTTGAAAAAGATCTGTTATCCACTCCATCCTATTTGGAAAAGGACCTTCCCCCGGATATTCTGGTAAAATTTCACGCATTTTTAGGGCCATTCTTTTGGCAAAATCTTCATCACTTTCAGCTGGTTTACATTTTGAAAATTCACCAATATTAATTTTAATTGGATTTCGAAAAGACAGTTTTTTCGTACCACTAATTGCTATGGGTAAAATGGGAACATCTAATTTTTTAGCAACCGAAAAAACTCCTAAATAGAAAGGAAATATTCGCCCTTCAGCATGTCCTAACCTACCTTCTGGAAAAACAGCTAGATTATCACCATCTTTTATTATTCTCAGCATAGAACGTACTGCTTTAATTCTTGATTTTGGATCATCCCGATGAATAGGGGCTATTGGTTTTCCCATAGTATCTATAAATTTCTTCTTTTTCTTATTATCATAAATCCCTTCATTTTCAGCAATAAAAATAATCTTGGGGGCTGGAGGAAAGATCATTAAGATAAAAAAAGGATCAATCCAATTTAGATGGTTTGATATTAAAATGTAATTTCTGTCTTTTGGTATATTATCTTTACCTGTTACTTCTATATTAAATAATGAATGAATTAACCCAGTTGCAAAAAATCTTGTAATATAAAAGGGAATTGGTGGTTTAGTTATAGTAATCACCTCACAAAAAATTTATCTCTGTAATTATATTATTCAATATATTTTTTAATTACCCTTCTTAATAATACTCTTGATATATTTTAAATATATTCATATAATTAAGTCATATAACAAAAAGGTGGTTAATAATGACCAAAGAAAAAGTCAAACTAAAAAATATAGTTTCATACGGATTAGGAGATATTTATGGAGGCGGAGCTTTCTTACTATTAGGTACTTTATATTTGATTTTCTTAACCGATATTGTTGGTTTAAACCCTGCTTTAGCAGGGGCAGTTGTTGTAATAGGTAAAGTATGGGATGCAGTATCTGATCCGCTTATGGGCTATATCTCTGATAATATAGATACCAAATATGGTAGACGGAGAATCTTTTTTCTAATTGGAATAATACCGATTACAATTAGTTTTATTTCATTATGGATTCCTCTGAATACAGATAATAATATGTTATTATTTGGCTATTACTCGTTTGCTTACATCTTTTTCTCTACCGTCTTTACTATGGTTATGGTACCTTATTCTGCCCTTAATGCTGAAATGTCGGAAAACTTTGCAATAAGGACTAAGCTATCAACAGCACGCATGGCATTCTCTCAGTTTTCAGCTTTAATATCAGGAGTATTACCAAAGTATTTAATAGATTTCTTAAATAAAGGAACTATTGTATCAGCAAAATATAGTTATTTAATAATGGGGATTGTCTTTGGTTTACTTTATGCTCTACCTTGGTTTATTGTCTATAAAGGAACCTGGGAAATACCTTATGAAGTAGACAAAAAGACTAAATTAATAGATAAGATTAAAAAATATAAGACAGTTTTATATAATAAGTCTTTTAAAATTCATCTGGGAATGTATATATCTGCTTATCTAGCAATGGATTTTTTAATGGCACTTTTCATCTATTACCTTACTTATTATATTCAAAAACCGGATATCTTTCCCTTTTGTATGTTAGCAATTTTGTTAAGTCAGATTATTATGCTGCCCGTATATATGAAAATCAGCAACACTAAGGGTAAAGGCCTTGCCTATTCAATAGGTCTTTCTATATGGGGAATTGGCATGTTTAGCCTTTTATTTTTATCGGCCAGTACTCCCCTTTATCTAATATTATTAATCTGTATTGTTATTGGTTCCGGTTTATCAGCAGGAGTAATGATTCCCTGGGCCATTTTACCAACCATTTCGGACATAGATCAGGTTATAAATATTAAAAGAAGAACCGGTATATATTCTGGATTAATGACCTTTATAAGAAAGATAGCACAAGCAATAGCACTTTGGTTAGTGGGTATAATATTAAGCCTCATAAATTATGTGCCTAATAAACCCCAGTCACCTCAGACTCTTTTTTATTTGAAGTATCTATTTGTTTTCGTTCCTATAATATTAATTATAGCTGGTATATTTTTTAGTTACAAATATAAGGTTACTCCTCAAAAACAAAAAATCTTAATTGAAGAAATTAACCGGATAAAAAGCGGTGGTAAAAAAGAAGAAGCTGCTCCTGAAGTGAAAAAAGTTTGTGAAGAACTTACTGGTATTAAATATAGATAAAGCAGAGGAGAATCCCTCTGCTTTTTTTAATCTATTTAATATTCTTTTATTTCGTCTAGTTTTTCCTCAACTTTAATTTCTTCTGTAGCTACTTTTTGAGCTATATCTTCAATCCATTCATTTGTCTCATTACTTACATTATTAACAGGTAAATTTAAATACCTACCTTCATCTGCTCCATATTCCATATTATATAGTCCTGAAGTTTTATTTTCATTTCTTATTTTTTTTACAATCTCAATTATCAAATCATTATATCTAAAAAGATCAGCTGTCAAGAAATGTTCGGGTGCTAGCTCAGTTTTATCAGTGTAAATACTTGTTACATAGGTGGGTCTATTTGCACTTTCTACTGCTCTAAACATCCCGTAGTTACCAAGATTAACACCACTCATTATAACATCAACATTCCTATTAATAAGAGACTCAGTAGCTTGTTTAGTTTTTAAAGGGTCATTGAAACTACCTACATATATATATTCAAATTCAACCTGAGGATTATGCTCTACTACAGCCTGCTGAATAGCATTTACTACTCCAATAGTCCAAGAAATTTTCAGCCCACCAACAAATCCAATTTTGCCTGTTTCTGTAATTTCACTAGCTAATGCACCTAAAACATAATGACCAACATAATAATTTCTTTTAATTTGGATTACATTATTAAAATCTTCCGGTAAAGGTGTATCTTGTTCAACTATAAAAGTAACATCTGGATAGTTTTCAGCTAAATCAAAAATACCATTATTAAATTGGGTACCATGTATCCAAAGTATATTATATCCTAAAGATATATATTCTCTTACTACCCGTGGGGCATCAGAGACTGCTACTTGTTCAGAATAAGCCACCTCTATTCCTAATTGTTCATTTACATTTTGTAAGGCTTTATAACCAATGGTATTCCAGTCTGCATCCTGAATAGAACCAGGAAAAACTGCTGCCATTTTATATTCCTTCTCTTGAGCAAAAGTCAAATTACTCCCGGTCAAAACCAGTAAAACAAATAATATCAATGTTACTGCTACTATTTTATTATTAAAATTTATTCTCATATCGTATCCCTCCTGTATAATTCTGAGTATATTTGTCAGATTTATTTATATTATAATATAATATTGGTATAAATGCAATAAAATAGTAAAATGATTAAATTATAAATAAAAGGATAAAGACTTACTCTCTAGAATAAATTAATGAAAGGTATTATCTTATAGGTGGTGAAATAATAATGGAAAATAAGTATAAAGATGAAGTCAATATCTGTGACCATTATGATTTATGCGGTGGTTGCAGCAGTTTAGATGTACCCTATCAAAAACAAATTGAACAAAAAAAAGAAAAAGTGAAAAGTTATTATTTGGATAATGAAATTATGGAATTTCCACTTTCAAAAGTAGTAGAAAGTTTAAATATTTATGAATATAGAAACCATATGGAATTAAGCTTTGGAGATTTAGAAATTGGAGGCAAACTTCAACTTGGATTACATCCACGTGGAAAAAGATATGAAGTTGTTACAATTGATGGTTGTTATTTAATAGACAAAGATTTTAGAAAAATTATTAGAACTATGATCGATTATTTCCGTAATACTGATTTTAAAAAATACCATATTAAATTACGGGAAGGATATTTAAGAAATGTTAAATTAAGAAAAGGCGTTAATACAGGAGAAATATTAATAAATCTAATTACAACCTCACAAAGAGATCCTGATTTAAGTGATTTGGTTAATAAACTAAAAAATCTGGAATATAAGGATGAATTAATAGGAATAATTCATACTATCAATGATGATTTTGCCGATGCTGTTAAAGTTGATGAAGTCAGAACTTATTATGGTAGAAATTTCTTTTATGAAAAATTACTTGATTATAAATTTAAAATAAGTCCCCTTGATTTTTTCCAAGTAAATACAAAGACAGCTGAAAAGTTATATAAAATAATCATAGATCATATAAAGGAAAGTAAAGATGAAACTGTTTATGACCTTTATTCAGGTACCGGCTCTATTGCCCAATTAATTTCTCCTTATGTTAAAAAAGTAATTGGAATTGAACTTGATAAAAGTGCTGTAAAACAAGCTAGAGCAAACTTGCAATTAAATAATATAGATAACTGTGAATTTATTCAAGGAGATGTGAGAGAAATATTAAAAAATAAAAAAGAACCGGTTAAAAAGGTGATCGTCGACCCACCTCGCCCCGGTTTGCATTCTGAAGTGATTAAAAGTATTATTGATATTTATCCAAATGAAATTATCTATGTTTCTTGTAATCCTAAAACACAGGCTGAAGACCTTAAAAAACTTTTATATAATAATTACCATATTGAAGATATTAAGTTAGTAGATATGTTTCCTCATACTTCCCATATAGAAAGTGTTGCTCATATAGTTAAAGACTAATTTTATGTTATTTTCTAATTTGTATCGTTTAGTTTTTCTAAAAAATTTATCTGCATAAACATAACTTTATCTTCTTGTTTATCATTTGTAGTTTGAAACCTATAATGAGGTTTATGTATTAATAATACTGCCGCCTTTATAAAAGCAAAAGACTTATTAACCCAATGTACTGGTATTAATGGTAGTATCTTCAATTTGTCTTTAAACTTAATATTCAATTTAGTCTTCAATACTTCAAAAATATTAAGAATTAAAAATAGAGAGAGATTTATAATACTAAAAAAGAATTTAGGATTTGTTAAAAATCCATTTGTCCATAAATTATTTAATATTGTTATGCTCAGTGAAATTAATAATAATACATATAGTAAGGGGATAAACAATTCTCCCCCAATTGCAAAATTATTTAATAAAATATCTCTAAGCCCATCTTCTTTTATTTTGGAGATGGGGTTTCTATTATATACTAGTAAAGTTTGCATATAACCTTTTAAGGAGTTAGTAAAATCATTAAACCAACTTTTAAAATTATCACTACTTAAGTGATAGGTTTTAGAATTTAATAAGCCAGTTATATAACCCTTTGCAACTGCTTTTCTTATTAAATCAAGATTCTCCGCAGCATTATATAAATCCCAACCCTTATATTTTTTAATAAGAGAAGTTCTATAATGATAAACCCCTTTATCCAAATAAGAAAACAACTTATATCTAAGAGTATTTTCTATACTAAGATATTTACTAAAAAGACCTTTTCTATTCATAATTGATTCTATAGGAGATTGCAAACAAAAGTAATTTTTATTTGATTGTTCAAATTTATAAACTGCTTTTTTTAATTGATCAGTTTCCGGTATAGTATTTTCATTATATATAGTAATATACTTTCCACTAGCTAACTTTAGCCCCAAATTATATATTTTAATCATATTCCCATCATTTTCTGCAGGTACTTTATATACGCTGTAATTTGTAGGTAAATTGCTAAGTTTATTAAGCTGATCTGTAAAATTTTTAGAACCCAGAAATATTATCTCCATTTTATGGTCGGGATAATCCATCTTTTCTAGACTTAATATCAAATTATCAAGGTTAGAACTGTACTTTTTAACTGGAATTAAAATTGTATATTTGGGTAAATTGTCAAGTTGCAAGTTTTTATCATTAGTTGTAATCTCATTTTTAATTTTTTTATCTGAAAAAAATCGAATTATAAAACGAGTTATTATTAAAAATAAAAATAAAAAATTAATTAAATAAAATAAGATATTAGTTGTATTTTTAAGGTAAAAAAAGATACCAGTTAAAAATAATATACCAAGTACTCCAAATATTAATAACTGATTTCTAGTAAAAACATTTAAAGCAGTTTCCTCTCCATTCCTATGAAAATCATCTTCAGTCTTATTTAAAATATTATCCTTAAAAGTAAATTCAATTAAATATTTTATTTCTGGTTGGGATAATTCTACTTTTTCAATCAAAATATCCCCGAATTTATTTTTTAAATACTTATCAATACTTTTATCTTTAAAGTCGTAAACTAATATTTTGATTATTTCTTTTTTATAGGATATAGGTAAGAATAACTTTTTATTTAACAAAGTAGGTTTGAACTCATCTATAAAATTATAATCTATCTCTCTTTTAATATCATCAATATTAATCGAGAAGTTATTATTAATTAAATTATTAGATAGATCAGCTAAAATCTTATATATAGCTATTGCTTTAACCATGTTATTTCGAATTAAAATTTCAGACAATCTTAAGTGGGTATCAGTATGTATATCATAAGCATTATTTAATTGTCTTTTTGTTATTAAGTTATTTTTTAATAAAGCATCACCTAATAATGAATTATTGCCCAAATATACACACCTACCTTTATTTTTCTTTTGTTTTTTGACGTGAGGTTCTATAATATATCCAAATTAGTAATAAAACTAATAAAATAATTGCCGCTAAATATATATATCTTTTATTCTCTTCTAATAATGTTTTTAAATCATTAAGATATCCCTTATATAATTTAGGTTGTTTTTCTTTTAATATTTGAAAGGTTTGATAGTTTTCATCATTAAATACAAGAAGATCTCCATTTAAATCATTAATTCCCCCGTTTGCAATAACCTTATTTAACATACTTTCTAAACTATTTATATTATTACTGTTTATAATCATAACTTCTTTATCATTATATTTTGTTAAATCAATATAACTTAGGTTGTTATTTGTTTTGAACTCGGTAATTATTTCTTCACTATTTTTAATGAGAAACCGGTCATTATCTAATGCAATCTTTGAATTAAATTTACTGTTTGCTCTTTTCTCTCCAATTATTATATACCAATTCTTATTATCATTATTATCAAAATTATAATTAGAATAATAATTAACATTAAAATTATTATAAATTGAATCCTCTTCATGGATTGAACCAAACAATAAGGCTGTTGTTTTTAATAATTTATCTGAATTATTTTCATCAACTAATATTTGACCATTGCCTTTAAAGTTATTTACTAAATTTTCAAAAGTATTTTTTTTATACAGATTACCTGCAACTGAAAAATAACTTTCTGGATTGATATATGTTTCCATTAAGTTACTATAATTACTCAAGATTTTAGAAGGGTATTGGCTAAATTGAATCTTCAGATCATTGATTTGTTCTAATTCACTGCCTTCAATAGTTACTAATTTATCTTTAAAATAACTGCTTTTTTCTAATTTTTCACTATATACTAATTTATTATTTATATATACTTTCAGATAAGCCGGATTATCAAAAGGAATAAAATAACTGCCGGTTAAGTGTAAATTAAGATCTTTCGGCCAATTATTAAAAAGGTTTATTGGTAGATGGTATTGATAATTGATTTCTCCCCAACCTTTTCTATTGGCTTTAAATGAATCGATTTTAAAAGAACTCAATTTATAATCAATTTCTTGTTTTAAATTATATTTATTAACATCCAAATAATTTGCATTAATTAACTTTAAAAAATCGGATAATATAAAATCAATATCTTCAGGTGCTATAAGTAGTGTCATGGTTTCATCTATTTTAGTTTCCTGAAAATCTTCAGATACTACTATATTTCTAACTCTATTATTATAATTATTGAAATCAATCTCTTTCGCACTTGATTTTAAATTTATAGAAGGAGGTAAATTATTATATATTCTATTAAGATAAGTATATAATTTTATATAGTCATGAAATTCTTGCCGACTTAATTTTCCTTCATAAAATAGGTTTATTTTTGTAGCTTCTATACCTAAAAAATTATTTAATTGATAAGTTTGGTTATTCTTTAATTTAAATTCAACACCACTTGTATTGTCTATTTTTATCCACATATTTTCATATAAAGCTGGGCTGAAATTTTTTTCTCCATTTCGGATCTTAGCTTTGATTTCTAACTTTAAATTATTTATATCTCCAAGATTTATCGGTAATAAAAGCTTATAATTATTACTATTAGTTTTGAAATTATACTGTTTAACATGTCTGTTGTTTATAAGAATATCGATTGCCGATAATTCATTGATAAATTTAGATGTTTCTAAATTTAATTTTAAATATACTTTTTCTTCTATGATTTTATCTGAAAGCGGTATATTTAATACAAAAGAATTTTCCCAACCTCTTAAATATATATCATTATTATATCCAAAATCCTTTAGTGTATAAAAAACATCCTGCGTGTTTTCCTGTTTAAATAAATTAACTATTTCATCATCTTTAAAGACAAGATAGTAATTACTATTATTTTGAACTTTACCATTAAAATTATCAATAGAATAATCAACTCTAGTTCCATTTGGGTACAAAAATTTAGCATTATTTTTACCATTTTTTTCTAAGAAGGCACTTTTAATATTATATGTTTCGTTATTTTTATAATATGCTAGTTCTTTATTCTCTGTTAAAATTTCTGTTAATTTTTTTTCTGTTTTCGCTTCTTTAATGTTCTTATTATTCTTGTTTTCTTTTGCTTTTTCATTGCTGGGGTTTTCATCCTTAATTATTTCCTCATTTAGATTATCTTTTTTATCTTCATTAATTTGTGTGTTTTTTTGCTCTTTATTAATCTCTTTTTTACCATTTTTATCTCTAACCTTATCTTCAGTAAAATTAAAATCTACTTTTCTTACATAAGCTTCCTTTACTATGTTTTGTATTTCATTTAATATTTTTTGAGCAGAGTTATAATTAGTAAAATTACCAACAAATACAAAATATCTATTACTTTGCTTATATTTGTAAACATCTAAACCTCTCTCAACTAATTTTTGAGATAGATTTTGTGCATTGGATTCTTTACTGAAATAACCGGTTTGTACAGTATATGTAACTGCACTTACTGTAGTTGAAGATATTATTAAGATAAAAATTATTATAAAAAAAGACTTTAATTTAATATTAATCACCTTCTTTAGGTTTAAAACTTTTGCTTACTTATTTAAAAATTCTTTAACATCTTCTTTTTGGGGTAATTTAGACATGGCCCCTTCTTTTTTTACCACTAAAGCAGAACAATAGTTAGCGAACTCACAAATATCTTCTATTACTTGGTTAGACATCTCTTCTAACTTTTTATCACTATTATCAATACGGTTTAAAAAGGCTGATACAAATGCATCACCAGCTCCGGTGGTATCTACCGCCTTAACTTTTTGAGCAGGTACATGAATTAATTTATCTTTATAAAAATATACACCTTTATCACCATCTGTAATTAAAACGAGGCTGATTTGATTTTTATTTTTAATCTGCTCTGCCCCTTCCTCAATTCCTTCAAAACCAGTAAGGAAGTCCAGTTCTTCTTTTGATAATTTAAGAATATCAACCTGTCCTAAGACAGCCTTAATTATTTTTTTAGCCTTCTCTAGATCATCCCAGAGGGATTTTCTTAAATTTGGATCATAGGAGATATACATATCCGCTTTATCAGCTAAATCAAGAGCATATAAAGTAGCTTTGCGTGATATCTCATTTATCATAGATATTGATCCAAAATGAAATATTTTATAATCTCCAAATAACTCTTCATCAATTTCATCTGAATTTAATAATCTATCAGCACTTTTCTCACCAAAAAAATCAAAACTACGGTCTCCATCTTCATCTAGAGTAACTATGGATAATGCAGTTTTAGCTTCCTTAGTTAATATCATATTATTTAAATTGATCCCCTCTGCAGAAAGGGTCTCATATAAAAACCTTCCTAAAGAATCATCTCCTACTTTACCAATAAAGGCAGTCCGGCTTTCTAATCTAGCCAATCCAACCGCTACATTAGCAGGAGCTCCCCCGGGGTTTTTCCCAAATAATTTATTTTCTTTATCAACTGGAATAAAATCGATCAATGCTTCTCCAAGAGATATTACACCATTCATATATTAAAACCTCCTAAAAAAAATAATTTCTCCATTATTAATTATATTATACAAAAAGACATAAAATTCCTACATTTAACTCATATTATTTTTTAAATAAAGCAGGAATTACAGAAAGTTAATTTAATATATATAAATAATAATCATTTCTATTAAGGGAGAGGTGAGTTAATTTTGAGTGAAAGTTTTATTGGGAAAAAGATAAAAAGATTTGATAGTAAAGATAAAACTACTGGAAATCAAAAGTATTTAGATGATTATAAAATAAGCGGACTGCTCTATTCTGCTATTTTAACAAGCCCTCATGCTCATGCTAAAATTAATAGCATTGATATTGAGGAAGCTAAAAAATCAAAGGGAGTAAAAAAAGTTGTAACAGGTAAAGATTATCCAACTACATTAGGTTTATATCTAGGAGATAAACCACCCCTTGCAGTTGATAAGGTTCGCCACTTTGGAGAGCCAGTTGCAGCTGTTATTGCACAAACAAAAAAAGATGCACAAGCAGCCTTAAAAAAGATAAAAGTTGATTTTGAAAAACTAAAAATAGTTGATTCTCCTAAAGATGCAATGAGAGAAGATTCTCCAATCTTACACAAAGACTTAGCAGATTATCATCATATACCTGATGTTTACCCAAAACCAGGTACAAATGTTGCTAATCATACTAAGATAAAAAAAGGAGATTATGAAAACGCATTTAAAGATGCAAAATACCAAATAGAAGAATCTTTTTCATTTAAGCCAAGTGATCATGTAGCAATGGAACCAAGGTCTTCTATTGCTCAGATTAAATCAAATGGTGATGTAATTATCCATTCTACTACTCAAGCACCTTTTGTAGTAAAAGAGTTACTTTCTTTTAACTTTGAAATACCTGCCGGCAAAATTAATGTAATTGCTCCTCCCATTGGAGGCGGTTTTGGCGGAAAAGCAGGCTTACAATTAGAAAGTCTCGCCTATATTCTATCAAAAGCTGTCGATGGACGTCCAGTTAAAGTTGTAAATACTAGAGAAGATGATATGGTTACTTCACCTGGACATATTGGATTAGAAGCTGATGTAAAAATCGCTAGTGATAAAGAAGGTAATATAACCGGTATGGATCTGCAGTATTATTTTGATGCAGGTGCCTATTCAGATTACGCTGTAAATGTGAGTAGAGCGGCTGCAATTTCTTGTACTGGTCCTTATCAAGTTGACAATCTAAAATGTGATTCTTACTGTATTTATACTAATCACCCCTTTGCTACTGCTTTTAGGGGTTTTGGACATATTGAGTTAGGATATGTAATCGAAAGAAGTATTGATATTTTAGCTAAAGAACTGGATATGGATCCAGTTGAATTAAGACTTAAAAATGCAATCCAAGAGGGAGATACTACTCCAACTCAAAGTTTAATGAATGAAAATACTGGTGACCTTAAAGCTTGTATCAAAAGAACTGCTGAACTGATAGATTGGGAGCAGGGTTCATATATTAAAAAAGGTGACAATAAAGTTATTACAAAAGGTATGGGATTATTATGGAAGTCCCCTGCTATGCCGACAAGTACCGATGCCGGTGCAATTATTACCTTTAATGAAGACGGCAGTTTGAATTTAAATAATGCAATTGTTGAAATCGGACAGGGAACTAAAACAGGCTTAGCACAAATTGTAGCAGAAGAAATGGAAATGCCAATTGAAAAGGTACATGTTAAAACAGATGTTAATACTAATAATGCTCCACATGATTGGGCAACTGCAGCCAGCAGAAGTTTAATGATGGCTGGTAGAGCAGCTATAAGTGCTTGTAAAGATGCCAAACAACAATTAAAAGAAACAGCTGCCCAGGTATTAAGGTGCCCTGCCCAAGATTTAACAGTCGCTAATGAAAAAGTGTTTATCTCTGATGAACCTCATATTTCATTAGATGTTAAAGATGTTTGTCTAGGATATGTCTATGAAAATGGTAATGCAATTGGTGGTCAAGTCATTGGCCGCGGTAACTATATAGCTCGTAAACTATCTAGTATTGATCCTGAAACCGGAGAGGGTAGGCCGGACCTTGAATGGACTTTAGGAGCACAAGCAGTTGAAATAGAACTTAATCTAACTGATTATTCCTATAAGATTAAAAAAGCTGCTTCTACTATGGATGTAGGTAATGTAATTAATCCAGACCTAGCCCGAGGACAAGTTGTCGGTGCTATGGCTATGGGTATGAGTTTTGCCCGTAACGAAGGTTTTCAATTTAATAGTCGTGAACAGGTACAAAATAATGTATTAAGAGATTATAAGATAATAAGATATGGTGAACATCCAGAATATTTAGTTGACTTTGTTGAAAATCCGCAAGGTGACGGACCTTTTGGGGCAAGGGGCCTCGGGGAACAGGGTATCATAGGTATGCCTGGTTCACTTGCCAACGCTGTATCTAGAGCGGTTGGAGTAGAAATAAATGAACTACCCCTTCTACCAGAACTGATCTATAAATATGTAAAGGAAGGTGATAGTAATGATTAGTTTTGATTTTGACTATTACCAGGCAGCTAATGCTGAAGAAGCCGTTGAAAAATATTTAGAATTAAAAAATAAAAATAAAAATGTATCTTATTATAATGGTGGTACAGAAATAGTTACTTATGCCAGAAAAGATAAAATGAACTTCGATGCATTAATAGATATAAAAAATATACCTGCCTGCTCTGTTTTAAAAGAAGATGACAATAAAGTAATTATGGGGGCTTCTGTTTCTCTAAATGAGATTGCAGAAAAAAATTATTTCCCACTTTTAAGTAAATCATCAGAAGTAATCGCAGACCATACCACCCGAAATCATATTACTTTGGGCGGTAATCTCACTGGTAGACTTCCCTATAAAGAAGCTCTATTACCTCTTTTAGTAGCTGAAGCAAAAGTTACTACTATAAATAAGGATGGCTATCAAACTAGGCCGATTACCGAAGTATTTGATAAAAGAATGGCTTTAGACCAGGAAGAAATTTTACTGCAAATAATTGTAGATAAAGATAAAACAAAACTGCCTTATTATCAAACTAGAAAAGTTAAGCAAAGTGAAATAGATTATCCTATTTTACACATTGCTGCCTTAAAAGAAAATGAACAAATAAAATTTGCCTTATCTTCATTATGTCCGTTCCCTTTTAGAGATGAAAATCTTGAAGAAATTATTAATGATAATTCATTAGAAAAAACCGAAAAAATTAATGAGATTGTTAATAATTTGCCGGTTCCAATCAACTCAAACCTCAGAGGGGGCAAAGAATATAAAGAAATGCTATTTCGTAATTCTTTAGATGCCTGTTTAGACAGCCTGGGAGGTGGAAATTAATGAAAGCTTATAAAGGACATCAAGAAATTACCTTAAATATAAATAATGAAATTTATAATATTGTAGTAACTCCTCATGAAACATTATTAAATGTTATTAGAGAAAAACTAGAATTAACAGGTCCCAAACCGGGTTGTGAAAATGGTGACTGTGGAGCCTGCACTGTATTGATAGATGATAAACCTTATAAATCCTGTATGGCGCTCGCAGTTGAAATGGAAGGAAGAGAAATAACTACTGTGGAAGGACTGGAAAACACCGCTATTCAAGAGGCCTTTATTGATAAAGAAGGTTATCAATGCGGTTATTGTACATCAGGCTTTTTAGTTAATGCCTTTGCTCTTTTAGAGAAATACGAAAAACCGGAAGAAAGTACAATTAAAGAATGGTTAAGTAGTAATCTATGTAGATGTACAGGTTATGAAGGAATTGAAAAAGCGGTTGAAAAAGTCATTGATAATAGATAAGTCTTAAAAAATAATATTTGATTTATAAAGCCCCAAATTAATTTGGGGCTTTCTTTATTGAATTATATATAAATATATGATATGTTTTTAATGTCAAATTAAATATAAAGTCAAAATCATCGAAAGGAGGTATTCATATTGTCATTTAAAGTTTTTAATTTTATTTATTATATGACTATGGCTGCGAAATCATTTTTTAACATACATTTTAGTAATCTTGGCTATACTTCTACTCAAATTGGAACAATTAATTCCATTGCTAGAGGAGTAGCACTTTTTATTTTACCAATCTGGGGTATGGCTTCAGATAATTTCAAAGCTAATAAAAGAGTTCTTCAGTTTGCAATATTTGGCACAATGGCATTTAGTTTAATATTTTTAACTACTTCAAATTTTATAATAATAATTATGTTAATGGTATTTTTATCGTCTTTTATGAATCCAATCAGACCATTATATGATAGTTTATTGTTTAGTAATTTAGGTGAAGAAGGTCAAAATAAATATGGTCGTTATAGATTATGGGGTTCTATTGGATATACTATTATTGTGCCTATCTTAGGTTACTTCTTAGAAGGCACAAATGTTTCAAATACATTTTATGTAATGGCAGGACTTTTATTTTTAACATTGCTAATTAGTTTTAAATTACCAAAAAATAAAATACAAGAACAAACCAATACAGAAGATAATGAGAACGAAGGTAGATTTGCTCATATAGGTATACTATTTCAAAATAAATTATTTGTTGCCTTTTTAATTTATGTATTTTTTATGCAAATAACCATGAATGGTAATTTAACTTATTTCCCACTTTATGTTTTAGAATATGGTGGAAAAGAGGGACTGTTTGGACTAACTAAGATGGTAGGTTCAATTAGTGAGATATTAATTTTAATATTTTCTGATAAAATACTTGATAGATTTAATATCAAACATATTTTTGGTGTTTCATCCTCAGCTTTTGTAATCAGATGGATCTTATTGGGCCTTTTCCCAATGAAAAGTATCTTTTTAGGATCTCAAATCTTACACAGTCTATCTTTTGGATTATTTTATGTAACATGTGTTAACTTTATTAATAAAGTTACATGTGATGAAGCAAAATCCACTGCACAAAATGTATTCACTTCTGTTTATATCGGATTAGGAAGTATTGTTGGTAATATGGTAGGTGGAGTTATCTTTGATAAATTAGGTGGAGATATTATGTATCTAACCTGGGCAGCAGTTGCATTCACAGCCGGTTTAGGATACTATATTTTCTTAAATCAAACAGAAAAAAGAGTAGCCTAATTAAACTACTCTTTTTTTATTCCTTTTTATTTTCTTTTTTATTTTTACTTTTAAGTATAATCAAAACCAATCCTTCCATTTGAAATATATCAGCATCATGACAGCAACCACAAACATCACAATCATAACTATTGGATAACCCATTTTCATATCAAGTTCAGGCATATACTTAAAGTTCATACCATAGACTCCAGCAATAAAGGTTAAAGGAATAAATATAGTCGCAACTATAGTCAAGACCTGCATCACTTCATTCATCTTATTGCTTGAACTTGACATATAGATATCAAGCATCGAACTTAACATATCTCTCAATACTTCAATTTCATCAATAACCTGAGTTAAGTGATCATAGACATCTTTTAAATAAATTTCAGTTGATTCTTTAATATAATCACTTCTAGACCTTATTAACTTATTATCAATCTGAATTAAAGGCCAGACAATCTTTCTTAAAAAGATCATTTCCTTTTTATATTCCTGAATCATTTCAAGATCTCCCTGTGCTGGTTCTTCAATTAACTTATCTTCTAAGTTTTCAATCATAATACCTAGGTCTTCTAAAACAGCCAGATATTTATCTACTATAGCATCTATAAGGGTATAGGCTAAGTAATCACTGCCAGAACTCCTTATCTTACCTTTCATCCTTCTAATACGTTCTCTTATTGGTTCTAAGGCCTCTGTCCCTTTTTCTTGAAATGAAACAACAACATCTTCATTTATAACTAAACTAATCTGAGCAGTTTTAACCTCTTTATTGTTTAAGTAGATAGAATTCAAAATGATTACAAGAGCATTTTCTTGTTCTTCTAATTTAGGCCTCTGCCTGGTATTCCAAATATCTTCAAGTACTAAGGGGTGTAAATCAAATCTAACGCCCACTTTTGAAATCACTTCTCTATCATGGACGCCATCAATATCAACCCACTTTTTATATCCTTCTACTGGTTGAAATATTTCTTCAGATAATTCATCATATTTTTCTTCAATTATTTCTTCATTATTATAAGTGAAAACTCTTATAGTAACATCTTCTTCTTTTACTTTATCATCATATTGTAATAGTCCTGGTGGACTACCACTATCATCAATAGATTTTTTATGAAACTCTTTCAATGTATATACCTCCGTTATTTATCAAGATGTACATCCATTTGTGGATATGGAATACCAATATCTTCTTCATCAAATCTTAATTTAACAGTTTCCTGCATATCATAATATACTTTCCAATAGTTTGCAGTATCAATCCAAATTTTTACATCAAAGTTTACAGAGCTACCAGCTAATTCTCCCACTTCAATAACCGGGGCTGGATCATCTAAAATCAAATCATTTTCAGCTACAATTTCTTTTAAAAGATTTTTCGCCTTTTTAATATCATCATCATAGCCAATACCAAAGACCATATCAAGCCTTCTCTGTTCATAAGCAGAATAGTTAATAATATCTGAATTAGAAAGATCTCCATTTGGTATTACAATCTGTTTATGGTCAGGTGTATTTAATACTGTATAAAGAATTTGAATTTCGACAACAGTACCTCTATGGCCAACTGCTTCAATAAAGTCGCCTGCTTTAAAAGGTTTGGAAAGTAGAATTAAAACTCCACCCGCGAAATTTGCTAAACTACCTTGTAAAGAAAGGCCTATTGCAAAGGACATCGCACCTAATACAGCCACAAAGGAAGTCATTTCAATGCCTAAAGTGGCAGCAGCTGATAAGAATAATAAAACATTAAGTAAAGCTTTTGAAACAGATTTTAGAAATTTCATTAAAGTCGGTTCAATCTTATCTTTGAAGGATTTTTCAAATAAGTTTACAATATACTTAATTACTTTCATACCTATAAATATTATTATTATTGCAAAAATTAGTTTTAGACCATATTGAATAACTAGATCCTGTAATTGACTAACATAATCCATAATAATCACCCTCCTATGGAAAAAATTAAAGGGGTAGCTCGGCTACCCCTTATAGCTTATTATTTAACTACTCTGTTGGAATTACAAGTTTTTGACCTACATAAATCATATTACGACTTTCCATATTATTTGTTTCTACAATTGCATCAACTTTTACATTGAACATTCTAGAGATTTTTGCAAGATAATCTCCTTCTTCTACAGTATAAACATAGTTGCCATTTTGTTGGTCAACTTCGATAATTCTGCCTTCTTCTTTAGGAGCAACTGTACCTCTTTGGCTGATATAGTTCATTACTAATTCTTCTAATCCACCAGCTTCAATGACAGTTTCAGTACCTTTAAATACTTCATAACCGTCTCCACCAGCTGCCATAAAGTCATTTGTTGCTACTTCATAAACTGCATCATGGTCAACAGGTTCTCCATTAACTTTAAGACTGATTACTCTTTCGCCCACAGATCTTTCGCCATCAAATACAATTTGCATTCCGGCTACTTGTGGAAAGAGACCTTCCAGTGCAGGATATTGTGATAAACCATGTTCTACAGCATCAAGAAGTTGGGCACCAGTTAACTTTTTAACTACAGTTGTATTACCAAATGGTAAGACAGTAATTACTTCACCTTTTGTAACTTCGCCTTCGTCAATAGATGCTCTAATTCCACCACCATTAGTAATTGCAACATCAGCCTCTGTTTTAGCTAACATTGAATCTGCTACTAAGTTACCTAGATTAGTTTCTCCAGATCTAACATTAGCTCTTTCTCCATCTAATTCTACAGAAGTTTTACCTACAACAGCAGAAGTAATTTCTTCGTTTTCAGCTTGTACTTCTTCAATTACACTTAAAACAGCTTCATCTTTTTGAACATCGGCTGCATCTTCTTTTGTAATTAAACTAGCTTGAGCTGTCACTTCTCCTTCAGAGATAGAGACATCAACAACACCAAGATTCTTATCATATTCACCCGCTTGTGCGATTAAGGTTCCATTAACCATTAAACCTTCTTCTAAAACAGTGTGACTGTGACCATCAATAATCACATCAATACCAGATACATTTTCAGCTACACCTCTACTTGTGTATTCGCTTCCTTCTGATAAACCCAAGTGAGATAAAGCAATAATCATATCAGTTTGATCTGAAAGTTCTTCTACCATTTCAGCTGCTACAGTATAAGGATCTTCAAAGGTTAATCCTTCTACATTTTTGGGATGAGTTTTGTAAGTTGTTTCTGGAGTAGCTAACCCAAAAATACCTACCTTAACACCAGCAATTTCTTTAATGGTATAAGGTTCTACTAATTGTGGGTCTAAATTAGCAGCTAACACTGGGAAATTAGCCATTTCTTCTAGCTCTTTAATTCTTTCTTGACCAAAGTTAAAGTCATGGTTACCTAAAACCATTGCATCATAACCCATTTCATTTAAAATTCGTACAGCAGCTTCACCTTCATTAAGGTTTACTATAGTCTGACCATGAAAAGTATCACCTGCATCTAACAATAAGACATCGCCTTCACTACGGTGTTCTTTAACTAAAGTAGCCACCTTTGGAAATCCCATACCAGCATAGCTTCCTTCTTCAATTCTACCATGTGTATCATTGGTGTGTAGAATTTGGAAAGTTGCATCTTGTGCTAAAACGGTTCCCACCATTGACAGCACCATCACCAATACCAGAGTTGTAACTAAAAACTTTCTTTTCATTTACATATTCCCCCTAAATTAATTATTAATCTATATGATTTTAATTGTTACCTGCTTTTAACATCTTTAATATTTAAATTATTGATACAAAAATTTACATGATTTGTTTAATATGATAATAATTGTCTTCAATAAATTTCATTTCTACACTCTAAAAATAAAGTAGTGATTACCTTCAACTAATTTGGACTCTAAAAATTTGCATATACATTATTACTTAAAAAATAGACCTTAAAAATTCATATTATTTTTGTTTATTGTATTATATATAATTCAATGATTTTACTTAATTACCTGCATGTAATTATACAATTTAACCGATTTTAGACCTCTAATTATTAATTATCCAAAAACTAACTTAGTCTTGATCTTTAAAACCTTTCCTGATTACTTTATAATCATTATTTTTAGTAACCAATTTATAAATATTAAAATTGGTTTTCATATCAATTTCTGGATGACGGACCGCAAAATTTATGGACGCAGAGCCTTCTTGACCAGTTCTGATTCTATGAAACACTTTAACTGAAGTTGATAAAATTGCCCCTCCATCATAAATCAATTCTCCATTTCTTTTAATTGAATGAGGGGAAATTTCGAATTTTTCAATTTTTCCATGTTCCGGAGTATATAAATCTACATGTCTAGTACCGAATAAAACTAAAAGATTATCTTCCTGGTGGGGGTGCATATACCAAGGCCTTTTAACCTCACCTATGCTACCCGGAGATAAAGCATTTTCTGCGTGAATCACTCTATCAATACCATCAACATTAGACAGATAATCCATATTTACCAGATCAAAGACAACTCCTTCAGTCTTTCTAAATACTTTAAGTGGGATGACTTTAAACATATTTTTTTCAGCTGTAATAACTTCTTTATACTCCATAATATTTCCTCCTTATTTTTAAATAAAAAAATCCTCCCTGCTTTATAAGGAAGGATTAATATATTATTCTTTTTCAAAAATAGTATTTATTATTTTTTTCACTTCATCATTTTTAACATAGTACTTAATTTCCACTCCATTTCTTTGACCTTCTATTATATTGAGATCTTTCAGTTTGGTTAAATGTTGTGAAAGAGTAGATTGAGGTATATCTAAACAAGACTGCATTTTAGTTACATTATATCCTTCGCTCTCCATTAAGCCTTTCACTACACATAAGCGAATTGGATGTGAAATTGCTTTTAAAAGTTTAGCTTTCTCTTTAATTTCTTCCATATCTTTTATTATATTTTCCAAAGTTAGTCCCTCCTAATCGTTTTCTATATCTATATATTATGAAATTATGATATTTAAGTCAAGAAATTTGTGAAAAATGATAAATTACATTTGACAAATATATTTATATATCATAATATTTAGATATAGTGATAAATATTTGGACTTCCAAGTGAACTATATCACACTTCAAAGGGGGATTAGAATTGAATTTTAAAAGGTTTTTTTCTACACTAATTATTTATTTTATCTTCTGGTTAGCCTATACAAGTAGTTTTGCCACAGAAGAATTGTTAATAGGTATAGTAATTGCAGCTTTATTGTCTCTTTTTACATATAAAAGTTTTTCACAGATAAAAAGTGATAATAATATCTTTAAGAGAATTACTTCTTTTATAACCTATATACCTATTTTTATCATTGAAATGGTTAAAGCTAATATCGATGTGGCTCGCCGAGTAATAAATCCAAATTTACCTATTAATCCAGGTATAGTAAAAATTAATACAGATTTAAAATCAGATTATGCTAAATTGTTTTTAGCAAATTCTATTACCTTAACTCCGGGAACATTGACCATGGATGTTAAGGATGAAAATCTATATATACACTGGATTGATGTTGTTAGTACTAATAAAGATGAGCAAAAAGAGCAAATTGCTGGTAAATTTGAAGATACGCTTGGGGGGATTTTTTAATGTTTAGCTTTGTGTTCATTTTAATTTTCATTTCAATAGTATTTGGAGCTTACCGATTTATAAAAGGTCCTTCCTCTCCAGATCGAGTTGTTGCCTTAGATACCTTAACCACAGTAGTATCAGTTGCCTTAGTTGTTGGAGCCTTGTTCTTTAAAAATTATATCCTATTAGATATTTCATTTGTATTTGCTGCTCTTTCCTTTACAAGTGTTATAGTAATTTCTCGTTATTTAGAAGGTGATAAATCATGATCTTTATCTCATTGATAGGTTATATACTTATTATCGTCGGAAGTATATTTTTACTTTTAGGTGCTTTAGGAATTGTTAGAATGCCTGACTTATATAATAGGATTCAAGCTGGTACTAAAGCAACTACATTAGGAGCTTTATCAGCTATTATTGGTGTAGGATTGGTTGAACCAAGTTGGTTTTTTAAAACTTTAATTATTGCTGTATTTATAGTATTAACCAACCCAATTGGTAGTCACAGCATTGCTCGTTCCGCTTATAAAAGTGGGTTAAAACCGGTTTTGAGCTCAGACATTGATGAATATGAAGAAAAAGACATCGAGAATGAAAGAAGTGATAGCGCATGATGATTATCAGTTATTTACTTATTTTATTAATGATTATAGGAGCATTAGCAGCAGTAATGTTTGAAAATTTATTAAATTCTATAATTTCATTAGGTTTGGTAAGTTTAATTGCAGCTGCTTTAATGTACTTTTTAAAAGCACCTGATGTAGCTATGACCGAAGCTATTATTGGGGCTGGATTAACAACTTCTATTTTTATATTTACATTATTAAAAATTAAAAGAGGTGATAACCAGTGAGATTTAGAGATTATCTATCCCTCTTGATGGTTATAATATTAGGCTTTATTATTTTTCAGGCTTTTACAGTCGGTAATGAAAATAGTTTAAGTATTCCCGAATTTGGAAAAGCTAATTTAGAAAACAGAGTTTCAGAAAACTATATTAATAAAAGTGTTAATACAGAAAATGAAAGTCTTACATTTAATGAAACAGAAAATCCCGAAAGTGGCTCAGCTAACTTTGTTACCTCAATCATTGCTAATTACCGGGCTTTAGATACATTAGGAGAAGTAACCGTCTTATTTATTGCAGCGGCCGGTTTAGCTTTTGTGCTAGGAGGAAACCAAGAAAATTATGCCTTCAAAGATGATGCCTCATTTATTGTAAGAACTGGAGTTAAAATTATTTTTCCACTCATGTTCTTATTAGGTATCTATATAGTAGTTCACGGACATTTAACTCCTGGGGGAGGATTTCAAGGTGGAGCAGTTATTGCTACAGCTGTTTTATTAAAATTCTTAGCTTATAAGGATTACAAGTTAAACCATACTGGTTTATCTTTACTGGAAAGTTTTGCAGGTATTTCATTTTTATTAATCGGTTTAGTTGGACTTTTAACAAATGGTTCATTTTTGACTAACTTTTTAAATAATGGTACTTTAGGAACCCTCTTCTCTGCTGGAATAATTCCCGTTGTCTATATATTAATCGGGATTAAAGTAGGGGCTGAACTATCTGGTATCATCAGTAACTTAATAAATGCATAAATTTCAATAACTAAAAAGGATGTGATACTTTGGCTTTTTTAAACCAATGGGCTTACCTTGGAGGTTCGATTATCTTAATTTTGATTGGTCTTTTTGGGGTATTGACCAGACGAAATTTAATAAAGATCGTTGTTAGTATCGGTATCATGGATACTGGCGTAAACCTCTTATTAGTCAGCTTAGGTTATATAAATAACGGAATTGCTCCAATAATGACGCAAGCTAATGCAACTAACAGTTTAAATTTTGTAGACCCTTTACCACAGGCATTAGTACTTACTGCCATTGTTATCGGGGTTGCAGTATTAGCTTTAGCTCTATCAATTGTGATTAAAATCTATGAAAATAAAAATACCCTACAAATCGATGAAATAAGGGGGTTAAACCTGTGAATGCAAGCTTATTAATAGCAGTCCCTTTACTGACTGCCTTTGTAATACCATTAATTGCTAAGTTACATAAGAAAATTCCTGCATTTTTGGTATTACTAAGTACATTATTTAATGTAATTATAACCTTCTCTTTATATAGTACAGTAATGGAAAATCCAATCGTAATTCAAATTGGTAATTGGGCTGTACCTTTTGGAATTAACCTTTATGTAGATAAATTAGCTTTGTTTTCTCTAATGGTTATCTCAGTTATTACCTTATTAATATCAATATATAATATAAGAAATACAGATGAATTAAATGAAAGTAAATTTAATACTATGTTTTTATTAGCTTTTACAGGTATAAATGGGATTATTTTAACAGGAGATATTTTTAACCTCTTTGTCTTTATTGAAATTGCAGCAATTTCCACTTATGTATTATCAACAATGAAAAGAAAAGAAAGTTATCAAGCTGCTTTTAAATATATTGTAATGGGATCAATTGCTTCTGTATTTTTACTAATGGCAATCGGCTTTTTATACAGCAGTATCGGAAGTTTAAATATGGGCGTAATTGCACAAAATGCTGGTAGTTTAAATCCCTCATTATTAAAAGTAGTCACATTATTATTGTTAATCGGAATTGGTATGGAAGCAGAACTTTTCCCGATGAATTTATGGGTTCCAGAAGTTTATGCTAAATCCTATGTAGGGGTAACTGCTTTGCTAAGTGGTGTACTTTCTGTTTCAGGCATATATGCCATGATAAGAGTATACTTTACGCTCTTTGGTAGTACTGATATTTTCTTTTACATTACTATAATCGGAGCTGTAACTTTAATATTTGGTGAATTCATAGCTTACCAACAGAAAAATATTAAAAAAATGTTAGCCTATTCAAGTATTGCCCAGATGGGTCTGGTAATGGCAGTAATTAGTTTAAATACACCCACCGCTATACAAGCCGGTTTATTTCAACTATTAAATCATTCCATACTAAAAGTACTGCTCTTTATTTCAGCTGGTTTTATGACCTATGCAGTTGGCAGTAATAAGATTAAAGACCTTGCTGGTTTAGGTAAAAAAACACCAGTAGCTGGTTTTGGTTTTACACTCGGTGCATTAGGAATCATGGGTGTGCCATTTTTAAATGGATTTGTAAGTAAGATGCTGATTGTGCAAACTTCCCTTGGTTTGGGCAAATATTTTATTACAGGGTTGATTTTATTAGCTACTTTAATTGAAATTGCTTATTACCTTAAAGTTATTCAAAACTTATACTTTAATGAAAATACTTTAAAAGTCAAAAAACTAATACCCTGCTTCTTACCGATTGGAGTTTTATCAGCAGCCATACTTTATTTAGGAATAAGTCCACAAGTTGTTATTAACCTACTTAATCAAGTAGGCAATCAAGTTATTGATAATTCTAATTATATTATTTCAATATTGGGAGGGATTTAAATGAGTTTAAGTCAAATAATTATAATCCCTATCGTTTTATCAGTTATTACTTATTTGATTTCAAAAAAGATAAAAAAAGCAGGTTCTATTATAAATATAATCCTTTCAGGCTATATACTCTATACTTTAATTGATTTTTATGGACAATGGGATATCCTTAATCAAAGCTTGAATATTAGAGTACTAGGAGGTAATTTTGAGTTTATCCTCAACAATTCTCCTTTAGCCTGGCTTTTAGCAATTATGACCGCGGGCAGTATATTTTTAATCAGTATCTTTACTGTTAATTCTCAAAAGAATGATAAAAATTCTGCAAGCTTTCACTTCTTTTTTTCAATATTATTAGGTAGTATCTTAGGAGTGGTTTTTGCAGGTGATTTAATGACACTCTTTATCTTTTGGGAAGTTATGACTTACTCTTCCTTTTTCTTGATTTCTTCTGGTAAAAAGGAAGGGGCTAAAAAAGCTTCTTATCGTTATTTACTCTTAAGTGCTTTAGGGGCTTACTTAATGTTAACCTCAATATTTATAATCTATACTCAGACTAATTCATTGGAATTTACACAGGTAGCAAGTTATTTAGAAGGTCTACCAACTTTAAATTCAATTATTTTGATAATAATGATAGGAATTCCTTTCTTAATTAAAGCAGGTGTATTCCCCTTCCATGTTTGGGTAAATGGGGCACATAGTAATGCACCCAAGGAGTTTTCCCCTTTTCTATCCGGTTTAATGTTGAAAGTAGGTACTTATGGATTAATGCTTTTATTATACTTTGTACCACTTTATAACATACTAGGGGATAGTATTAAATTTAGAGGTTTACCTCTATTCAATTATATATTAGCCATCTTTGGTGGAATTACAATTATTGCAGGAACAATATTAGCGATAAGACAAGAAGATGTAAAAAGACTAGTGGCCTTTTCTTCTATTTCACAAATGGGTTATATTGTAATGGCACTAGCCATTTCAACTCCACTTGGTTTTACCGGTGGTCTGCTCCATTTGATGAACCATATGATATTTAAAACCACTATATTTTTAACAATGGCAGCTGTTATTTATAGGACACATACAACTAAGATGCATGAAATGGGAGGACTTATTTTTAGAATGCCGGTCACTTTTGCCGCCTATTTAACAGCCATTATTGCCTTAGCTGGTATCCCCCCTACAAACGGCTTTATTTCAAAGTGGGTAATATATCAAGCTTTAATCCAAAAAGGATATATTTTCCTTTCAGTAGCCGCCTTTTTTGGTAGTATTGGTTCTTTTATGTATGTATTTAAACCATTAAGTACTGTCTTTTTAGGACAGCTCAAACCAGAACATAAAGATATTAAAGAAGTACCTTTTTTAATGCAGGTTCCCATGTATATCATGATGGCCCTGATGCTTTTATTCGGAGTTTTACCTGGTATTCAAATGAGAATTATTAATCAAATCGGTCAGTATCTAAATATTGAAACTGTCCAATCAACTCTTTATACAATCTCCGGTGCATATGGTGCCTGGAACTCTTTAATAATCTTTAATGTCTTTGTAGGAGGCTTTATATTAGCTTTCTTAATTTTTATCTTTGCAAAGAAATCAAAATTGGTCGGCCTAATGGACACTTACACAGCTGGTGAGTATATGGACGATCCGGAAAGTTACCATTATGCATATAAATATTATCGGCCTTTTGATCGTGTATTTGATTCTTTTGCTGCTAATAGTTTAACTAAAGCTTATGATACCTTCGCTGGAAATATAGTTAAATTAGGACAGGTATTTAGTAAATCCTTTGTAACCGGGAACGGACAAACTTATGCCTTTTATATGATCTTACTGATGATAATACTGGCATTTGCGGGGTGGATAGTATGATTTTAACAATAATTCAGTTTATACTTATAGCATTTGGAGCAATGGCTTTGGGTCTTCTTTTCATTGGTTTTGCCAAAAAAACTGTAGCCCGCACTCAAAAAAGAGTCGGTCCACCATTTTATCAACCCTATATTGATGTCTTGAAATTATTCGGTAAAGACGCTATTACACACGGCTTTATCTTTGATTTTGGGGCAATAATGGCCTTTGGGGGCATGATAGCTACCCTATTTTTTGTACCAATTGCCAGTATTCAACTTTATAGTATGAGCGGCACCCTTTTATTAGTTATCTATTTGATGGCAATTGCTTATTTAGGTATGGCAATGGCCACAGTTGGTTCAGGAAATCCTCTGGCTTCTGTTGGTATTTCAAGGGCTTTAACTCAAATGTTAGGTTATGAAATGCCATTTATAGTAGTTTTATTAACCTTAATATATAGAAGTAGTAATTCATCAATTTGGGGAATTGTGCAGGCACAACAAGGTGGGTTTTTAAACTGGAATTTAATTAATGTACCAATTGGTACTGTTGTAGCTTTTATTGCCCTCTTAGGTTTAATGGGTAAAAAACCATTTGATGCACCTATCGCCCCCTCTGAAATTGCTTCAGGGCCGGTGGTTGAACATGGTGGTAAATATTTAGCACTATTAATGTTACAGCACGCTGTAGCAATTGTTGTTGAGACTGCTCTTTTTGTAAACCTCTTTTTAGGAGGCTCTTCCAACATAATCATTTTCATCTTGAAAATGCTTATTGTTTGGCTATTGGCTACTTTAATTGGTTCTATATTCCCACGTTTTAAAGTCGAGCAAGGTGTCTTATTTTACTGGAAGTGGCCTTTAATTGCCGCCTTGTTGCAAGCAGTCATCATTATTTTTTAATCAGGAGTGATCATTAATGAAAGATAAATTTAAAAGTAGTAAATGGCAGGAGGTCATTAACTGGGCGCAAAAAAGATCCCTTTTTATGCTTCACTACTGTACAGGCTGTGGGGCAATTGAACTTCCTCCTACTATGACTTCTAGATATGATATGAGTAGATTTGGAATCGGTCCTGCTGCTACCCCTAGACAGGCAGATATCCTCTTAATAACAGGCTATTTAAGCACTAAGACTTTAAGAAGGGTTATCTATACTTATGAACAAATGCAGGATCCCAAATTTGTAATGGGTTTTGGTTCCTGTACGATAAATGGGGGTATGTACTGGGATTCATATAATACAATCAAACAACTTGATAAGTATATACCAGTTGATTTATATATAGCTGGTTGTATGCCTCGTCCGGAAGCAATTCTGGAAGGTTTTATGGAACTTAAAAACAAAATTGAAACTGGTAATGCTGATGGTTATCTAAGATATAAGGAAGATTATGATTTTTACAAAGAAAACCAAGAGAAAGTCTTAGGGGAGGTTAAGAGAAGACAATGAGAAATGAATCAGAAGTAATTGAACTGATCAAAAATAAATTAAATCCTCTCGATGTTAAAAAGTTAAGAACACAAAATCTGGCTGTCACACTAAAAAAGGATGAATTAATTTCTGGATTAAATTATCTTAAAGCCCACAGTTATATTCATCTTGCTACTATAAGTTGTGTAGACTGGATAGATGATAATGAATTCGAACTAGTTTATCATCTCTTCTCTTATGAAGATAAAATAAATATTAGTGTTAAAACAAGAATTGATAGAAAAGAATCTAAATTTGTAACCATAAAAAATATTTGGGCAGTTGCTCAATATTATGAACGCGATATACATGATTTTTTCGGTGTTGAATTTGAAGGAAATGATGATATGGATGAACTTATTTTAGAAAATTGGAATGATATTCCACCGATGAGAAAAGATTTTAATACCAGAGAATATGTAGATGAAAAATATGAATGGAGGGAATACCATGGATAAAAGTAAAATGACGGAAATGTTTTTTGGTCCTAACCATCCTGGTGTTCCAGGTAATTATGGTATAAATTATTATTATGAAGGTGATACAGTTGTATCAGCGGAACCTAATGCTGGACACTTACACCGCGGATTTGAAAAATTAATGGAAGAAAGAGAATGGATTAAAAATACTCCTTTAGTTTGTAGAATCTGTGTTATGGAACCAGATATCAATGAAATGGTCTATGCTATGGGTTATGAAGCAATCGGTGAAATCGAAGTACCAAAAAGAGCCCAATATATTAGGTCAATCATCTTAGAACTGGCTAGAATTCAAGCCCACATTTTTTCTATCGGAGGTAATTCTGCGGCAATTGGTCTTTATTCAGCTATGCAGATAGGAGTTTTAGCACGTGATTATATATTAGATATATTTGAAGAAATTACAGGTGGTAGAGTATATCATATCTACATTAGGCCAGGTGGGGTTAGACATGATATTGAAGATGAAACCTTTGACAAGATATTAGATCTATTAGATGACTTAGAAAATAATAGGATGCCGGAATTTCAAAAATTAATCTTTGAAAATCCTACTGCTCAAAAACGCTGGAAAGGTACAGCTGTTTTAAAACAGGAAGATGTACTTCGTTTAGGAGTTACCGGTCCTGCTTTAAGAGCGACTGGTCTTGAACATGATGTTAGACGACTGATGCCTTATGGAGCTTATGATGAAGTAGACTTTGTAATTCCAACCGGCCAGGATGCTGATGCCTGGACTAGATTACAATTAAAAAGAAATGAAATTTTTCAAAGTATAAATATTATTAGACAGTTAATAAATAATATGCCGGATGGTCCTGTAAGTGTCAAATTAGGGAATGCTTTAAAGTATAAAATACCAGAAGGTGAAGCTTATGTTAAAGTTGAATCTTCTCGGGGAGAATATGGCTATTATATGGTCTCTGATGGTGGGTTAAAACCTTATAGAGTGCATGTGAGGGGTACATCTACTCCACTCGGATTATATGGTGTAGAAGCACTCTTACCGGGTACAAGAATTGAAGATGTACCGGTCTGGGCCCATAGTTTAGGTATCTGTCCACCGGAATTTGATAGATAATATTTCTCAAAGTGAGGTGAATTTGATGAGTAAAGATAAAAAAAGTATTTTTTCTCCCACCGTTACATTTAAAAATTTATTTAAAAAACCTGAAACAGTTAAATTCCCAAAAGAAAGCAAAGAAACTGCTAAAAGATATCGTGGTTTTCATATAAATGACCTAGATAAGTGTATTGGTTGTGGAACCTGTGCAGAAATCTGTGATAATAAAGCCATTGATATGGTTCAATTAGCTGATGTTAAAACCGAACTAGGACAACGTGATGAAAGACCTAAAATTGATTATGGGCGCTGTTGCTGGTGTGGGCTATGTGTTGATGTTTGTACTACTGGTTCTTTAGAATTTACACAAGACTATACTTATATTGATCAAGACCCTGATACTTTTTCTTATATACCTGATAACAAAAATATTAATAAAGTAGAATTTGAAGTTGGTTATAAAAGAGATGAAGTTTCTGAACTTCTTGATTTAGATAGAGTGGAGATGGAAGAATTAAATCCAGCGAAAAGAGTCGATTCTTTTGTAGAAATTGTGCAGGGTTTTTCTAAAGAAAAGGCTGAAAAAGAAGCCTCCCGTTGTGTGGAATGTGATATTTGTACAGAAGCCTGTCCGGCTAGTATGAATATACCAGAATATATCCGGGGTATTTTTGATGAAGACTTAGATGAATCCTTAAAACAAATCTATGAAGATAATCCACTACCCGAAGTATGTGGTAGAATATGTACTCATAAATGTGAAACGATCTGCTCTATTGGTCACCGCGGTGAACCGATCTCTATACGTTGGCTAAAAAGATATGCAGTAGATAATGTCGACTCTGCTGAATATCAAAAAGTATTAGGTACAGAAAAAATAGACCAGGTTGATAAACAGGTCGCTATTATTGGGGCAGGACCTGCTGGTCTCTCTGCTGCTCATTACTTAAGATTAATGGGATATCAGATTACTGTTTATGAAGCAGAAGAAAAAGCAGGAGGGATGATGAGATATGGTATTCCAGAATACAGATTACCATATGATCAACTAGATAAGGATATTAATTATATAAAAGAACTTGGTGTAGACTTTGTCTTTAATACTAGAGTCGGTGAAGATATAAAAATGCAAGAAATTGAAGATAAATATGATGCTGTTTTTGCTGCTACCGGTTTACATAATGGTAGGAGTACCAGAATTCCAGGTACAGATCACAATAATGTTTATCAGGCTATTTACTTACTAAAGAAAATTACTAAAGGCGAAAAAGTACCGGTTACTGAAAGAATTGTAGTAATTGGTGGAGGTAATGTTGCAATGGATATTGCAAGATCATTAGCTAGAATACAAAAACAAGAATTTGGAGAAGTTGATGTTATAGTTACTTCTTTAGAAACCGAAGATGTCATGCCTGCTGATGAAGAAGAAATCGAAGAAGCCCGCGAAGAAGGAGTAAAATTTGAACCGGGCCGCGGTCCAAAAGAAATCGTTGTTAATGAAGATGGCAGTATAGCACAATTATGTACAAACTGCTGTGTATCAGTATTTGATGATGATATGAACTTTAGTCCATCATTTGATAATGATGATATTAAAAACTTTGACTGTGATATGGTAGTAGAAGCCATCGGTCAAGGTGGAGATAATAGTTATATTGATGATAACTATGATATTGAATATGAAGGACCAAGAATAAAAGTTGATGAAGAACAGCAAACTTCTCTTCCCTGGTTATTTGCAGGTGGAGATATTGTGCAGGGGCCTGATGTTATTACCGGTATTAAAACCGGCCATGATGCAGCCGTAGGTATTGATAAATACTTACGCGGTGAAAAATAAATATATAATTTAAGCGGAGAGTAGAAATGCTCTCCGCTCTTTATTTATAAACTTTTACTTCCGATGTTGAAGGGCTTTTATCGGATCTTTTTTCGCAGCCCAATAAGCTGGAAAAATACTTGCTAAAGCAGAGGTCATTAGACCAAATGAATTGACTATAATAAATGCAGTTTGATTCCAAGAACTATAAATTTTAGTTACTAATGGAAATCCTACATCTCCCATTACTTCTTTACCTCCACCTTCCATAAAAATCGCATAATCCATACCAAAATTAACTAAATACCAGATAGTTAAAGCTCCAAATATTGATCCAACTATTACCCCTATGATACCAATACCAATTGACTCATACATAAAAACTTGTACAATTTCTCTTTCCTTTAAACCTAATGCTTTCATCATTCCAATCTCTTCCATTCTTTCCAGAGCTGCTAATATTACAGTATTTATTATACCCATAGCTCCAATAATTAATATAATTGCTAAAAGTAATTTCGAAATAACCTGATCTACATTTAAAACCTCTGCTACTTCTAATTCATTCCAGGTATAAACACCCAAATTATTCATGTTATTACCCAATATATTATTTAATTGACTTTTTGCATTATTGACTTGACTTTTATTATTTAGTCTTATGATTATTCTACTAACTTTGTTGCCTACAGATAATGAATTCTGGGCAATATCTAATGGTAAATAGATAAAATTATTATTAATATTAGGATTGGTTGTTTCTAAAAGGCCTGATACCTGGGCATCTATTGTATTAAATGTCTCAGTAGAAGTTTTAAATATAAGTGTTATATAATCACCTAGATTAACATCCATTAATTCTGCTAAAGTTTTCCCTAAAACAACTTTTCTTTCTTCATTTTGAAAAAATGTTCCTACAACTAGATTCTCTTTTAAATCGAAAACTTCTAAAGCCTTAGTGGGATTAATACCTACTCCAATTACTGGTAGCTCATCTCCTTTGTTATTTAGTAATGCTTGAAATCTTAATTGAGGGGATTGAGAAATATATCCTTCAGTTTTTTTTATATCTTCATTAAATCTAGATTCTAATGGTACTAAATTTTCCAGTGGTAACTCATCTTTATCTTCCCAATATTTTTTGTCAGCTATCTGAAGATGACCTGATTCATATTTTATTATATTTTCATAGGTCATATCTTCCATACCTAACAACATAGAATCCATTATCAAATATACAAACACAGCCATTGCTATAATAAAAGCAGCAATTAAAGTCCTTTTCCAATATCGAAATAGATTTTTATATGCTAATTTTAATAAGAACAATGAAAACACCTCCCCACCCTATTATCAATATAAAAATTTATTCTTTCATAGCTTCAGTTGGTTCAAGTTTCGCTGCTCTCCTGGCAGGTATTACACTGACTAAAATAACTATAATAATACCGACAAAAAATGCAAATAGACTATTTCCAATTGAAGAAGTTGGATAAATTATTTTATTAAACATTATATTAGAACTAACACTGTTTACTGCTGTTCCAACATCAATGCCTATTTCTGATAAAATTCTACTCAGATAATGACCAACTACGGCACCTATAGAACTTCCAAATAAACCAATAATACTGCCTTCTAAAATAAATAATTTCAAGATACCTTTTTCTTTCAAACCAAGGGCAAGCATCATTCCTATTTCTTTCGTTCTTTCTTTAACAATCATAATCATAGTACTTACTAACACCACACTTGCTAGAATAACAAATAAGAAATAGATTTGATTATAAAAAATTTGAGCTATATTTAGATAAGAAAGCAATACATTTGAATCTTCATAATGAATTACTAAGTATTTGTCTTGAACATTATTTTCTTTCATTAAATTATTAATTCCATTTTGAACTTCTTCAGCTTTATTCCTTCCAGTCGCCATTACTAACATTTCAGTAACTTGATCCTCCATATATAATAGACGTTGTGCCTCTTTTAAAGGTAAATAAAAAACATTTTCATCTAAAAGCTTTAACCCACTCTCTATTCTTCCCACAATTCTAAAGGTAACTCCCTTTAAAGAACTATAGGAGGTATTAAATAAAATTGTAACGTTATCTCCTACTTGGGAGTCGATTTTATTAAGAAGTTCAGTTCCCATAACTACCTCTAGCTTTTCTGATTGTACCATCCTACCTTCTACTATTCGATCTTTGATATTCGTAAGTTTAATTTCCCTTTTCGGATCAATACCCCAACCTTGCAATGTTATTAATTCTTTACCAGTACTTATCATTGAACCAAACTTCAATCGATAGATAACACCTTTTACATCTTCAATATTTTCTATACTGGTAATCATCTTATTTAAATTATTGTCCTCATAGCCATTAATTGGAAAATCAAGCGGCATTAGTCTTTTCTTTTTATAGTAATCATCTCTCATAATATGTACATGACCAGAATTATATTGAATAGAATCAGAATATAATGAATGTATCATTCCATTAATGAAACCACGAGAAAAAATTACAATCATTACAGCAAAACCTATCACAATAATCGATATAATAGTTCTTATTTTATGTCTAAATATATTTTTAAAAGCGAGTCTCAATAGAAACATAATATTTCCCCTCTCAACTAAATAAGAGTGACTGTTTGTTCATGTGACTTTATATTCATATTATACTATTATACTTATATAAAATCAATACAAATTTTCTTTCAATATTATTTATAATTAATTCTTATTTAATTTATAAGAATACTTGATATATAATCATGATTATGATATTTTATTAATAGTTGTGAAATATTTTACTAGGAGTGGTTATAATGAAAACAAAAGAGAAGCAAAATATTGTTGAAGAAGTTAGAAAAACAGCTGAAAAATATTTTAGAAAGGGAGATTATTATTGTTCTGAATCTGTCTTAACTACTATCAATGATGCACTTGGGCAAGAATTTAGACCAGAAATTGTTAAATTAGCCTCTGGGTTTCCAATTGGTGTTGGTAAATCAGGTTGTCTATGTGGGGCTGTAAGCGGCGGTGTGATGGCTTTAGGGTTAGCACATGGCAGAACCAAACCAGGCGCTGAAATGCCCGGTTCTTTCCCTAATAATGCTGCTTTACATGATTATATCATTGAAAAGTATGGATCTACTTGTTGTAGAGCACTTACTAAAGATTTTGATGATTTTGCTAGTAAAGAAAGAGCTGAACACTGTATTAAAATTACCGGTGAAGTTGCTGCCTGGGTTATGGAAAACTTCCTAGAAAATGATGTTATAAAGTAGGTGGAAAAATGACAAAATTATTAAAAAATGTTCCTCTTCCTATTGCCGGACTAATGTTAGGCTTGGCTGGTTTGGGTAATTTAATAAGTTCATCAAAAATGTAGTAAGGAAACTCCATCTAAATCTTGCCTTTGATTTAGGTGGAGAGGAATTGCTACGTTCTTCACTTTCCTTTCCATTTTTTTCTATATTTTCTTGATAATACTAATTATGTAAGATATAATTAATATAGAGTTGACATACAATTCAAAAGTACACAATCTACTTACAAATGAGTCTTTATATATATTTACATCAATACTATAATCAAATGCAGGTGATTA